>Ga0206957_1180_pt1 | contig 11356 bp, 8 predicted proteins | sample Alteio_BWOrgHeat_32_FD_152975 | JGI IMG/M metagenome (GOLD analysis project Ga0206957, IMG submission 152975) | Enriched cells from forest soil in Barre Woods Harvard Forest LTER site, Petersham, Massachusetts, United States -... | ecosystem: Environmental > Terrestrial > Soil > Temperate forest > O...
TCCTGCTTATCGGCCTCATCATTTTCGTCTGCTTCCATGTGCGCCGGGCTTTCGATAACCGCGAAATCGAACTGATTCTCTCCCGCCCCATCTCGCGCCATGCCTTTATTTTTTCCTATTGGCTGGGGTTCGCCGTTATTTCGCTGCTGATAATAATTCCGACCATGGCGGTAATCGCCCTGCTCGCCAAAAACCAATCGCTGGGAGTATTATATTTCGCCTTCAGCCTGATTTGCGAAACTCTAATCACCATTGCCTTCGCCCTATTCGTTTCGCTAATCGTGAAAAGTGCGGTGAGCGCGGTGCTGGCCTGTTTCGGCTTTTATTTTCTGGCGCGCAGCATGGGGTTTTTCCTGGTGCTGCTGCAAAACACCCGCTATCCGCTGACTTCCGTAAATGGCGTGATGGAAAAATTACTTTATATAATCTCGATAATCATTCCGCGGTTCGACCTTTTCGCGCTTAGCAAATGGCTGGTTTACGGCATGGAAGGCGCAGGACACGCGCATTTCTTTCTCCTGCAATCGCTGATTTATATTCCATTTCTGCTGCTGCTCGCGATTTCCGATTTCCGCAATAAGCAATTTTAGGCCATGACACGCTCTGGGATACATCCGGGCTCTTTTTTCCTCAAAAACCTGCCATTGATATTGGTTACACTGATGCAGGTTGCATTATGGCAGAGGAGCAAGGACATCAAGCCGGACCTTATTATATTATCCGAAGTCCCCGGAAAATATGAGGTGAAAGCCCTAAGCTTCGGCGATGACGAATTTTATTTCCGCGTTCTCGGTGGCCAGTTGCAAATGGCGGGCGATACTTTCGGCCGCTCCACGCCCTTAAAAGATTATGATTACGTGAAATTACTCGCCTGGTTCCGGCTGCTCGACGGCTTGGATGAAAAATCCAATTACATCCCCGCCCTCGCCGCTTATTATTACAGCAATACTCAGCGCGCTTCCGATAATAAATACATCATTGAATATCTGGAGGAAAATGCCGCGCGCGACCCGGAGCATAAATGGTGGTGGCTGGCACAAGCTGCGATGATTGCCAAATACCGACTGCATGATAAGGCAAAAGCCCTGGAAATCGCGCGGCACCTCTCCGGCATTCCAGGTGATTTGCCAATCTGGGCGCGGCAACTACCGGCTTTCCTCTATGCCGATATGGGCGAAAAAGACCAGGCGATTATCATCATCCGTGATATCCTAAAAAACTATAAAAACCTTCCGCCGGATGAATTAAATTTCATGTATTATTTCGTCAAAGACCGGCTTAAAATGATAGTGCCGGAGGAATTGCGGGAACAAAGGGAAGAACTTCCACGCTAAATTTTAAATGTCCGATATAACCTTAACCATCAACCAAGGGTTCGAGCTGGCGGCGCTCTTGCCGTGCCTGCTGGTGATATTCTATCTGCTGGCACGCCCGCCGGAGGATTTTTGCCAAATTCTGTTGCCGTTATTATATTTCGCCTGTTTAGGCAGCGGCTTTACATTGCCGCTCTTGAAACTCCTGCCGGATTTTCCCGGCCATGCACAAACCGCGATACTCCTAGGGTTTTTCGAAAGCAGTCTGCCGGAAATGAGCTTCCTTCTGATAATGCAATTCGTAAAACAGCGCCTGCCGGATGTGAAATATTTCCTGATTCTCGCCGTGCCGCTAATCGGCGGCGCACCGCTAACTTATTTGAAATTCCAATATAGTGAAGCCTGCCTGCCGGGCGGCGCCTGCCTGGATACCGGACATATTTTCATTATTTATCGCGTAATCACCGCCGCTTTTGTTTTTCTGCTATTGCTGGTTTCCATTGGCCGCGATATCTCGGCGGAAAAAACCGTTGATGACAATGAGAGGGCGCGCTATTGGCTGATAATAGCGCTGGTATTATTCAACCTCGCCGAGCTCGGCGTCGATTTGGCGAAAATCAACCGGGGCGAGGATTCGCGGCTGCTTTTCATCCATACCATGATTGGCGTTTCTTTCGTTTATCTCGTCCTCTGCTCGGTATTCCGGGTATATAGCCAAAGCTTCGCCATAGCGCCGGTGGAAATTTCTTTTAAAGCCTGGAAGCCCGGGAAAAACGCTTATCTGCTGGCGGAAAAAGCCCTGCATCTCATCGAAAATGAAAAACTATACCGCCGCGCCGATTTCAGCCGCCGCAGCCTGGCGGAAAACCTTGGCGTCAACGAGGCCACACTGTCTCGTGTAATCAACTGGAAATTCAAAAAACCCTTCCGCGAAATCGTTAATGAATACCGCATCAGCGAAGCAAAAACCCTGCTAAAGGAAACCCGGAAATCCATCACCATAATCGCCTTCGAAACCGGTTTCAAATCCATAACTTCCTTCAACCGGGTGTTTAAGGAAGCAACGGGAATGGCGGCGACGGAGTTTCGGAAAGCGGAGAGAATTTAAACCTATAATATCCCCGATTGGCAATTTATTCCGATGGTGGTAAATATCTTTCCCTATGATTACATCCAAAAAACCCGCCTGCCCGAAGCCGTTTGTCCTTTGCATCCTGGATGGCTGGGGGGTGGGGAAAAATAGTGCTGATAATGCGATTGCCAATTCGCATACCCCGAATTTCGATAGGTTTATGAGGGAGTGCCCGCATTCGCTTCTCGAAACTTCCGGGGAAAGTGTCGGCCTGCCTTCAGGGCAGATGGGGAATTCGGAAGTCGGGCATATGGCGATTGGTTCCGGCCGTGTAATGCTGCAGGATTTGCCGCGCATCGATCGCGCGATAAAGGATGGCACGCTCGAGAAAAACCCGAAACTTTTGCGGTTCATGGAAAAAATCAAAGCCAACAATGGCCGCTGCCACTTGCTGGGATTATGTTCGGATGGCGGGGTGCATGCGCATATTGACCATATAACGGCGCTGGCGCGGATGATTGCAGCAGGCGGCGTTAATGTGCTGCTGCATGCTTTCACCGACGGGCGCGATACGCCGCCGCAAAGCGCGCTGCCCTTCCTGGAAAAGCTGGAATTCGATAGCCAGGGAAATGATCTGATAAAAATCGCCACCGTTTCCGGCCGTTACTATGCGATGGATCGCGATAAGCGCTGGGATAGGGTGGCCTTGGCTTATAATGCGATAGTCGCCGGGGAAGGCGTGCATAAAGCCACGGCGGAGGCGGCTATAAAGGATAGTTACCATGAAAGCCGCGGTGACGAATTTATTATTCCCTCGATAATCGGCCAATATGACGGGGCGAAGGATGGCGACGGCGTCATCATCGCCAATTTCCGCGCTGACCGCGCACGCGAAATAATGGAGGCGCTGACTTTGAAGGATTTCACCGGGTTTCCGCGAAAAAAAATCATAAATTTTTCCGCCCGGCTCGGGATGGTGAGTTATTCCGAAACCCTGGACGAGGTTATGCCCTGCCTATTTACAAATGAAACTCCGAAAAATATTCTCCCCGAAGTAATCTCTGAAGCGGGGTTAAAACAGCTCCGCATCGCCGAAACGGAGAAATATGCGCATGTGACATTTTTTTTCAGCGGCGGCCGTGAGGAGGAATTTCCCGGCGAGACGCGAATTTTAGTCCCTTCCCCGAAAGTCGCGACTTACGACCTAAAGCCCGAAATGAGCGCCCCGGAGCTTACCCGCGAGTTGGTAGCCGCGATTGATTCGGGGAAATTCGATATAATAATCGCCAATTTCGCCAATACCGATATGGTTGGACACACCGGAGATTTGACGGCGGCAAAACACGCGGTGGAGGCGGTTGATAAATCCCTCGGGCGCATCGCCGCGGCGCTGGATGATTGCGGTGGCGCCATGCTTATCACCGCCGACCATGGCAATGCCGAGCAAATGTACGATAGGGAAAATAAAACCAACCACACCCAGCACACGCTGAACCCGGTGCCATGCATAATTTACGGCCTGGATAGGAAAATCACCCTCTCAAGTGGCACCCTATCCGACATCGCTCCGACCATACTCAAGATAATTGGGCTGGAGATACCGGAGGAAATGACGGGAAAATCGTTGATTGTGGGAAACGATTAAACAACTCCTTGATAATTTGCCCGGCCCATGCCAAATTATCCGGAATTTCATTCCTCTTACAGGCTTTATAATTCCCATGCGCAAACTGATTTACCTAGCTCTCACCGTAATTTTCGCCTCCACGCTGGTTTTCGCCGCCGAGAAGCAGAATTCCGAAACGATGAAATTCCTCGCCCTGTTTGGCGATGTGTTCGAGAAAGTGCGGGAGGACTATGTCGAGGAAGTTTCCGACCAGAAACTGATTGAGGCGGCGATAAACGGGATGCTCACCTCGCTGGACCCGCATTCCAGTTATTTGAATGAGAAGGCTTTCGCCGATATGCAGGTGCAAACGCGCGGCGAATTCGGCGGGCTTGGGATTGAAGTTACCATGGATAACGGCCTGGTGAAGGTGGTTTCGCCGATTGACGATACCCCGGCGGCTAAGGCGGGGATTATGTCCGGCGATTATATCAGCGAGATTGATGGTAAACCAGTAATGGGAATGACACTCAATGAAGCGGTGGAAAAACTGCGTGGCAAGGCGGGCAGCAAGGTGGTTGTCACCATCCTGCGCCAGGGCGATAAGGAGCCGCGCGAAATCACCATGGTGCGCGATGTCATCAAGATTAAATCGGTGCGGGCGCAGAAGGAGGACGATGTCGCTTACTTACGCGTCACTTCATTCTCCGAGCAGACCGATAAAAACCTGCGCGCCGAATTCGAGAAGATTAAAAAGGATGTCGGCCCGGGCCTAAAAGGCGTGGTGCTGGATTTGCGCAATAATCCCGGCGGGCTGCTTGATCAGGCCATCGGCGTCGCCAATGATTTCCTGGATAAGGGTGAGATTGTCTCTACTCGCGGGCGCATAGCCGATAGCGCTAAACGGTTCGATGCCAAGCCGGATGGCGATATGGCGCGCGGACTGCCGGTGGTGGTGCTAATCAATGGCGGCTCTGCCTCGGCTTCGGAAATCGTCGCCGGCGCGTTGCAGGACCATAAACGTGCTGTCGTCATGGGCACGAAATCATTCGGCAAGGGCTCGGTGCAAACGGTAATCCCGCTGCCCGGCAATGGTGCAATGCGGCTTACCACTTCGCGTTATTATACGCCGTCGGGCCGCTCGATCCAGGCCAAGGGCATTGAGCCGGACATTATCGTAGAACCGGCCAAGCTCGAAGTCATCAAACAGAAAAACAGCGCCGAAGCTGATTTGATTCGCCATCTTTATAACGAGCAGGAAAAGAAAGAGCAGAAGGATAAGGCCAAACAGGAGGCTGATAAACCGACCAAAACCCCGGATACTACCGATGAGCCGGGCGATGATAAACCGGCAGCGGATAAAAAACCGGAGCCTGAGGAAAAAGGCAAATATGGCGATATTGATAAAAACCTCTATGAAAAGGATTATCAACTGGCCCGGGCCATCGATTTAATCCGCGCCGTCAATGTTTATAATAGCGGGTCGCAGAAAAATCAGCCGGCGGCGCAATAAGGAATTTTAACTAAGATGAAGACCGGCGGAAAATTTTTTTCTACTATTCTCCGGCTTGGAATATTGCTGCTGCTTATTACGCTCGCCGCCTCGAGCTGGATGGCTTATTCGCATTACCGCGATAAAGCTGTGGCTTCGGTGGCCGAGCATAAACGGGTGCTGATAGATCTTGCCGCTACTAATGAAGCAGCTCCCGTGGCGCCGGAAGAAAATGCCGCAAAACCCGAGGAGACGAATAATACCGCACCGGCGGCAGCACCGGCACCTACTGCCCCAGAAGCGCCACCCAGCTTAGCGGCAGAACATGCTATTCCTAGTCAAGCCGCTGCGCCCGCGCCGGCTGCCGTCCCGGCAACTCCTGCAACCCCCAAACAACCCGAATCCCCGGCAACGGCGAAAGTCGCCATCATCATAACCGGCATGGGCCTAAGCAAATCCTCCACCGTGGAGGCGATGAAACTGCCGCCCGCCATCTCATTCAGCTTCTCGCCTTATTCATCTAATTTGAATGAATGGTTCCAGGCGGCGAAAGCCAACGGCAATTCCATATTGCTTGATTTGCCGCTGGAACCGAATGATTATCCGATAACTGATCCCGGGCCCTATGCGCTGCTCACCTCGCTTACCAAAGAGGAAAATTTGGGCCGCTTGAAAGAGCTGCTTTCGCTGGCTGACCCGGCATTATCCGGGCTGGTTGCCAGCCGCGATGAAAAATTCAGCTCCTCGGTGGAAAATCTCGCCGCGCTGCTGAATGAATTGAAAAACCATAATCTCCGCCTTTATTTCGCCAATAATAATTCCACCAGCCCGGTGCTGGCGCTTTCCAGCTCTTTCGATGTGCCGGTTTTTGTCAGCGATGTCATAATCGATGATAAAATAAATGAGGCGGCGATAAAGGATAAGCTGGCGGAATTAGAGAAATCCGCTCTCGCCAAAGGCTCGGGAATCGCCATTGCGCGGCCTTATCCGCTGACGGTAAAGGAAGTGGCTGCCTGGATTCAAACTTTGGATGCCAAAGGAATAAAGCTCGTCCCGGCGGCGGAAATTCAGGGTGGTACGAAACAAAATGTAGTTCCTGAACAAGGCGGAAATTCGGGTAAAGACAAGCCGTGAACATGGGAGATGGCAGCAGAGTATCAGGAAAATACGCGCATCTTCCTTACCGGATGGGCGTCGGGATGATGCTGGTGAATGATAAAAAACAAATTTTCGTCGCCCGCCGCATCGATACCAAAGCCGAAGCCTGGCAGATGCCGCAAGGCGGAATCGACGGCGATGAAACCCCGGAACAAGCAGCCATGCGCGAACTCACCGAGGAAACCGGCACCGATAAAGCCAAAATAATAAAATCCGGCGCTGATTGGTTTTCCTATGATTTGCCCGACCACCTCGCCGCCCGGCTCTGGCGCGGGCGCTATCGCGGCCAGAAACAAAAATGGTTCCTGATGCAGTTCTTAGGCGAAGATTCCGACATCAACCTAGCCACCCAGCACCCCGAATTCGACAGATGGAAATGGGCCTCCCCCGACCAACTGGCCGAGCTAATCGTCCCATTCAAGCGCGAGCTTTACCTGGCGATATTGGCTGAATTTAAAGATTATTTTTCCTAGAAAGAAATTGTCTAAAGCCCTCGAACATTTTGAAAAAAAATCCACCCTCTGCATTCTTGGCATGCATAGGAGCGGGACTTCGCTGGTGGCGCGGATATGCAATCTGCTTGGGATAGAGATGGGCAGTGATTTTTTGGCTGCCAATAAAGATAATGAGAAGGGTTTCTGGGAGCATCGGCGGGTGGTGGAGATGCATGAGGAATTGCTCCGCGATATTGGTTCCAGCTGGGATGATACCAGGCTGCTGCCGGATAAATGGTGGCTTGGGGAGAAAATAAAACCTTATCGGCTAAGAATCCGCGAAATCATAGAAGAGGATTTCGGGGAGGTGAAATTATGGAGCATAAAAGACCCGCGTATGGTGCCGCTTTTGCCGCTCTGGCTGGAGATTTTTGCCGAGATGGAAATCACCCCGTTATTTTTGATAGCTTGGCGGATGCCCGAGAATGTCGCGCTTTCCTTAAATAAACGCGATGGTTTCTCCCCGGAAAAATCCCTGCTGCTCTGGACAATGCATAATCTCGAAGCGGAGAAATGGACGCGCGGCAAAACCAGGGTATTTCTGCAATATGATAAAGTAATGGAAAATTGGCGCACCGAATTTTCGCGCGTGGCCGCTACACTCGGGCTCACCTGGCCGAAGCCGCAAGAAGCGGAAATCGATGCCCTGATTTCGCCGGAACTCCGCCATCATTCGGGAAAAAGCCTCGAAACAACGAGCCGGAATATTGAAGTCTGGGCGGAAAAAACCGCCAGCGTGCTTGCAACTCTCTCTCATACAGAATCGGCGGAAGCTTTCTCCATGCTGGATGCCGTCCATGAGGAAATTGCCGGGCAGGATGAAAATTCCCGGGAATTTATGTCATTATGGTATGGCGAAGCGCTGCGCCTGCGCAAGGAACTGCTTGATTCTTATACCGCGGCGCATGAAAAAAACCTGACCATCGGGCAGCTTGGCACCGAGCTGCATGAGCGCAATCTCGCTTTGATAAAAACCAATGATGAAATGGTGGCTTTAAGCAAAAAAAATACCGAATTATACGAGGCTATCGAGGCGTTGAACCGGGAGATTCGGTTGATTATCTCCTCGCTTTCCTGGCGCATCACCGCACCGCTGCGAAATCTAATGCGCATCTGGATAGAATGGCGGTTCATGGTTTCTCCTCGCAGCTATATGAATGCTTACAGAATTGTCCGCAATTTTGGGCTCTCGGCGCTTCTAACCCGCATCCGCCACCGGATTTATTTGAGCAAAGACCAAATCGGCACCAAGGAAATGGACTACCAGGAATGGATTGCCAGGTATGATACTTTAACGCCGGAAAAGCGCGGAAAAATTCTTCTCAACATAAAGAATATGGCGCGCAAACCGCTGATTTCGGTAGTGATGCCGGTTTATAATGTGGAGGAAGCCTGGCTCCGCGCCGCCATTGAATCAGTGCTGGACCAGATTTATCCACATCTCGAATTATGCATCGCCGATGATTGCTCCAGCCAGCCGCATGTGAGAAAATTGCTTGAACATTATGCGGCGAAAGATAACAGAGTAAAACTGGTATTCCGCCAGGAAAACGGCCATATATCTGAAGCCTCGAACAGCGCTTTAGCCCTGGCGCAGGGCGAATTTGTCGCACTGATGGACCATGATGATTTATTGCCCGCACATGCTTTATATCATGTCGCCCGGGAAATAAATGCCCACCCGGATGTCGATCTTATTTACAGCGATGAAGATAAAATCGATATCACCGGCCGCCGCTATAGCCCCTATTTCAAGGGTGATTTCGATATAGATGCGCTTTTCGCGCGCAATACTTTCAGTCATCTGGGGGTTTTTCGGCGGGAGTTACTCGAAAAAATCGGGGGTTTCAGGAAAGGTTTCGAGGGCAGCCAGGATTATGATTTGCTGCTGCGCTGCCTTGCTGCCAGCAGCCCGAAAAAAGTCCGGCATATTCCGCACATCCTCTATCACTGGCGCGCTATTTCCGGTTCCACGGCGGTTATCGAAACCAATAAAAATTATGCGCTGGAGGCGGGAAGAAAAGCGCTCGCCGAATATTTCGCCGCCATTGGAGAGAACGTAAAAATCGAGGATGGAATGCTGCTCGGTTTCAACCGCATCGTCCGGCCCCTTGGCCGTGAGCCGAAAGCCGCAATCATCATCCCAACCCGCAACGGCTATCATCTCCTCAGAAAATGCATCGAGAGCATCAAAGCGAAAACCGAATATAAGAATTATGAGATTATCATAATTGATAACCAGTCGGATGATGAACTGGCGAAGGAATATTTCAAAGCGCTGGAAACGGAAGGAACGGCTAGGATTATCCCCTATGACGCGCCGTTTAATTATTCGGCCATCAATAATATGGCGGCGCAAAAAACAATCGCCGAAATATTGGTGTTCATGAATAACGATATCGAAATCATCAGCCCCGGCTGGCTCGGGGAAATGGCCGCCCAGGCATTGCGGGAGGATATCGGGGCCGTCGGCGCGAAATTATATTATCCGAATGACACTATCCAGCATGCCGGGGTGATGACCGGATTCGGGGCGAAAATTGACCCGGTCGCCGGGCATCTTTTCCATACATTGCCGCGCAAACACCCCGGCTATTTCGGACGCCTCACCATGGTGCAATCACTCTCCGCCGTCACCGCCGCATTGCTGGTAATGCGTAAAGCCGTATTCGAGGAAATCGGCGGGTTTGATGAGACCCACCTCACCGTCGCCTTCAATGATGTCGATTTATGCCTGCGCATCGCCGAAAAAGGCTACCGCATCCTATGGACGCCCTACGCCGAAGCCTATCACCACGAATCCGCCACCCGCGGCAGCGATTTGGCCCGGGATAAAATCGAGCGCTTCAAAAAAGAAATCGCCTATATGCGCAAAAGATGGGGCAAAACCTTGGATAAAGACCCCTATTACAACCCGAATCTCGATATGGAATGGGGGAATTTTACGCTGGCCTTTCCACCGCGGGTGAGAGATTAGAAATTAGAAATATCGAGGCGCTTTGCGCCGATTCCATATTTCCATTTTCCACTCTCCATTTTCCACCATCCACCTAGCCATGCACAATCATCGTGCCCGTGCCATGCTCGGTGAAAATTTCCAGCAGCATTACATGCGGGATGCGGCCGTCTAATATATGCGCGGCTTCGGTGTTGCGCTTTACTGCGTCGATACAGGTTTCTATTTTGGGAATCATTCCGCCGCTTACCGTGCCGTTTTTTATCAGTTTCTGCGCGGCGGTGACGGTAAGTGAGCCGATAATCTCGCCATCTTTGTTCAGCACGCCGGAAACGTCGGTTAACATTATGAGTTTCCGCGCTGCCAATGCCGAGGCGATGGCGCCGGCCGCGGTATCGGCGTTGATATTATAAGTCTGGCCGCTTTCGCCGATGCCGATTGGGGCGATGACCGGGATGATGTTGGATTCCTCGAACACCACCAATATATCGGGATTAATTATGGTCGGCTCGCCCACGAATCCGAGATCGAGGATTTTTTCGATATTGGAATCCGGGTCGCGCTGTGTGCGCCGCAGTTTCCGCGCCTCGATTAAATTGCCGTCCTTGCCCGATAGACCGACAGCCGTGCCGCCCGCCGCATTTATCTCGCTCACCAATTGCTTGTTGATGGTTCCCGATAATACCATCTCGACGATTTCCACCGCCTCATGGTCAGTAACGCGCAGGCCCGATATGAACGAGCTTTTTATCTTGAGCCGATCCAGCATCTTGCCAATCTGCGGCCCGCCGCCATGCACCACCACCGGGTTGATGCCAATCTGCTTCAACATCACCACATCCGCCGCGAATTTCCGCGCGAGCGATTTATCGCCCATGGTCGAGCCGCCATATTTAATAACAAAAGTCTCGCCCGCGAACTGCTTCATAAACGGCAAAGCCTCCGCCAGCACCTCGGCTTTTTTGAGCATGGCGTCTTTCAGGCGAAATTCTTTTTTTGTCGGTTTCTTTTTTGGCATATATAAATTGTCATACTCGGGCTTCCCCTTAGTATCCATCATTATATTTGAATCGATAGATTCTCGTGTCAAGCACGAGAATGACAAAAAGATGTCGGGGTTTATATAAATTCCGCCAATTCGGCGCGTAATTCGGGGATTCCTTGGCCTTTCTCCACGCTGGTAACGATAATCCCCGGATGGAGGGCCGGGTGTTTTTTGAAGAGGGTTTCGCTGGTTTCGATAACTGTTCTGAGTTCGGGTTCCT
>Ga0206957_1175_pt1 | contig 11312 bp, 11 predicted proteins | sample Alteio_BWOrgHeat_32_FD_152975 | JGI IMG/M metagenome (GOLD analysis project Ga0206957, IMG submission 152975) | Enriched cells from forest soil in Barre Woods Harvard Forest LTER site, Petersham, Massachusetts, United States -... | ecosystem: Environmental > Terrestrial > Soil > Temperate forest >...
TTTAACTGCAGTATCAGACGAAGAGGTAATTCACAAAGAAGTAAACTCAAAACTATATTACGTTCGTTACCAAATCCAGGATTCAAATGAATGGGTAACCATTGCAACTACTCGTCCGAATCTATAAGCGAGAAATTTTTTCGCACCTGTTTCTCCAACAAAATTGGCTAGGTTTTCATTATGCTGAACATTGTTTTTAATAAAAATAGTAGAATGGGTGAGTTCATGGATAATGAGTTCCGCCAGGTTGCCTGGTGACTGATAAAGCATATTCGATAAAATCGGGTCTTTAAACCATCCGAGTGTAGACCAACCATTGGTACTGCCAAGTTTTGTATCATATCCTTCTGCATTTAATTTAAGCTGTTCGTTCAAAGCCTCTTCTTTATTGAAAAAGCCTTTGTAAGGAACTGTTCCAACTATAGGAAATTTCCATTGTTTCGGATGTAAAGAATAGGGTTCACATGCTGTTACAACCCAGATGGCAGGCTTGTCATGCTGATCATAAACACATGTGTAGTTTGGTGAATCCTTTAATGAAAGGCTATCAATTGCATACCTTCGTATTTCATTGATCAGGATCAATTTGCTTTTCAATGAATCTGGAAAATCTTTGTCGTTCAGGCACTCTTGTACAGGTCTGGCATTCATTACAATGTGTAATTGCCCTTTGCCCATTTTAAGTCCGTAAATCACTAACTGGCTGAATAGCATTAAAGCAGCTATTGTCAGTATAATACAACACTCCAACAAAAATTTAAGCTTAATTTTGAAATTCATAATTAGAATAACAGTAAATCGGTTACAGAACTATTAAGATATGTTTTTTTTAGTTTCTAAAATACTTTCGTTCCTGATCAATCCAATCATCTGGATAATTGCATTATTGCTGTTAGCCTGGTTTGGTCCTGAACGACTGAAGAGGAGAATGTTTAAAAGTGCAATTGTAATCTTACTTATATTTTCCAATCCCTTTCTTTTTGATGAGATCATGCGGAAGTGGGAAGTTCCTGCAGTGAATGCGGATTCATTAGCCATTTATGACGCGGGAATTGTTTTGGGTACAACAATACATTATGATGCAAAACTTGACCGTATACAATTTCTGCAAACCAGCGACCGCTTATTCCAGGCTGTCGATCTCTATAAAAAAGGAAAAATAAAAAAAATCGTTTATTCAGGAGGTTCCGGAAGTGTACTGCATCAGGATGAGAAAGAGGCGCCATGGCTTAAACGTTACCTGATGGCGATAGGTATTCCAGAGCAAGACATGATATTCGAAAATGAATCAAAGAACACAAGGGAAAATGCAACCCTTACTAAACCTCTGCTGGAGCAATATATTCCGAACGGAAAATATTTATTGATTACATCTGCTTATCATATGCGAAGATCCGTTAAGTGTTTTGAGAAAGCAGGGATACATGTTGATCCTTTTAGTGCTGACCGGATAAGTGGTCCGCGTAAATTTGAAATCAATCACCTGTTATTACCGAATGCATGGACACTGGCCGACTGGTATGCATTTAACCACGAACTGCTTGGTTACATAACCTATAAAATGGCAGGGTACATTTAAAGATTACCCAGCTGCTCTTCCAGTGCTTTAATCTTTGCTTCAGCATCTGCCTGTTTTTGTTTTTCTATCTGAAGTATTTCTGGTTTAGCATTAGCAACAAAGCGTTCATTGGCTAGTTTGGTTTGCACAGATTTTAAAAAGCCTTTACTGTATTCAAGTTCTTTTTGGAGTTTTTCCTTTTCTGCTTTCAGATCGATGTTTGCAGGCAAAGGAATAAAACATTCAAAATGTTTTACAACAAAAGAAATGCTGTTTTCCAGTTTCTGATCGCTGTAATTTATTTCGCTGAGGTTACAAAGTTTTTTAACCAGGCTGTCCCAGTGTTTGCTTGCATTCGAAGGATCAACTTTAATTGTCAGACTCAGAACTTCCTTAGGAGATAAGTTTTTTTCCTTTCTGATATTCCGTATTGATGTAGTCAGTTCACTTATTACAGAAAATTCAATTAAAACTGAAGTATTTGTTTTTCCTGCTTCAGGCCATTCTGAAACGATAATACATTCCTTTTCACTTCGTGCTTTTACAAGATGCCAGAGTTCTTCTGTAATAAAAGGCATGAACGGATGAAGAACTTTCAGTATTTTTTCAAAAAATAAAATAGTTTTTTCATAAGCAATTTTGTCAATAGGCAGACTCTTGCCGTCAATAAATTCGGGCTTGATCATCTCCAGGTACCATGCACAGAAATCATCCCAGACAAGTTTGTAAGTAGCCATTAAAGCTTCGGACATTCTGTATTTGGAGTAGAGATCATCAATAATCCCGATCTGTTCATTTAACCTCGATTCAAACCATTTGATTGCAATATCATTTACAGCAGAAGGAGAATTGGATTGGTTGTTTTCCCAGCCTTTAATCAAACGGAATGCATTCCAGATCTTATTTGAAAAATTTCTTCCCTGTTCGCATAACGATTCATCAAATGGAAGATCGTTCCCGGCAGGAGAGGTGAGAAGCATACCTACACGAACGCCATCAGCACCATATTTTTCGATCAGGTCAAGCGGATCAGGTGAATTACCGAGCGACTTCGACATTTTTCTTCCTTGTTTATCCCGAACAATTCCGGTCAGATAAACATTTGAGAATGGCTTTTGTCCCCGGTATTCATAGCCTGCAATAATCATACGAGCCACCCAGAAAAATAAGATCTCAGGTGCAGTAACAAGATCATTGGTTGGATAGTAATAGTTGATGTCCGCATTGTCAGGATTCTTAAACCCGTCAAACACACTGATCGGCCAAAGCCAGGATGAAAACCACGTATCAAGTACATCTTCATCCTGTTTAATATTCTCAATTTTTAATTCAGCATTCTTAATTTTTAATTCTTTAAGAGCTTCTTCTTTTGTTTTAGCTACAACGAAATTTCCTTTATCATCATACCAGGCAGGGATTTGTTGTCCCCACCACAATTGACGGGAAATACACCAATCGTGTACATTCTCCATCCAATGCTTATAGGTATTGATGAATTTATCGGGAATAAGTTTGATCTCTCCATTCACAACATTTTCCAAAGCAGGTTTGGAAATCTTATCCATTTTCAAAAACCACTGCATGGATAATCTTGGTTCAATAACAGCATTGGTACGTTCAGAATAACCAACTTTGTTTTTAATATCTTCAACCTTTACAATGTGACCCATATCTTCCAGGTCTTTCGCAATTTTTTTACGGACTGCAAAACGGTCTTCTCCGATATAAGCCCCGGCAGCAGGACTCATTTTTCCCTCAGGAGTCAGGGTGTCTATCACTTCCAATTTGTGTTTGATGCCCAAATTGTAGTCGTTGATATCATGGGCAGGAGTAACCTTTAACGCGCCAGTTCCAAAAGCCATGTCAATGTAGTCGTCGAAAATTACAGGTACAACGCGGTTAACGATCGGAACGATAACTTTCTTTCCTTTCAGATGCCTGTAACGTTCATCTTCCGGGTGTACACAAATAGCAGTATCACCTAAAATAGTTTCAGGACGAGTAGTTGCAATGGTTACCCATTCATTTGAATCCTGGATTTGGTAACGAACGTAATATAGTTTTGAGTTTACTTCTTTGTGAATTACCTCTTCGTCTGATACTGCAGTTAAACCGGCAGGATCCCAGTTTACCATGCGTGTACCGCGATAGATTTGTCCTTTTTTGTGCAGGTCAATAAAAACGTCTATAACAGCTTCGCTTAAATCTTCTTCCATTGTGAAACGGGTACGGTCCCAGTCGCAGGAAGCTCCCAGTTTTTTCAGTTGCTCAAGAATAATTCCGCCATACTTTTCTTTCCACTCCCAGGCATAAACTTTAATAAACTGGTTATAAGCCTCCACCGTGTTTTTTTGTTTGTATGAATTAAAAGCTTTGAGATGAATCGCATCCTTTAATTCCCTGATAGAAGCTTCTGTAACTTTATATTTTTCTATTTCCTGCTTTTCTTTTAATGCAAGCGGCTCAAAAGATTTTTGGGATTTGCGAACATAAACATAAGCCGTATCTATATTATAAAACGGATTATCGTTACGGGAGTAAATCACACTTAGCCCATAAGCCGCTGCAGCAGTCTCTTTCTGCAATGATTTTTCAAACAGGTGCTTTGCCTTGAAATAATCATAGATCCGCAAAGCCTCAAACGCTTTATCCAGTTTATTCGCAAAGACTAAACTCTGGATAGTTAAAAAAAATAAACTAAAAGCGACAGTGTTTCTTTTTGAGATCATAATTCTAAGAAGAACACAAAATTCTTAAAAGAAGTCCAAAAACCTCTGGTATATTTGTAAAAAGAATGAACAATGAACGTAGGTAAAGGACACTGGATTTTTGCTCTTATATTTTTTTTAGTATTTATCGTTGGCATGATCTGGGCCTACAGAAAAGATAAGCCTGTCAACAAAACACATTATAAAAGAGCCTATATGTTGATCTTTGTCGTTGTCCTTATTTTATTCCTGGTTTACACCTTTGTCAAATTAAAAACCAGCTAGCTTGCTGAATCTCTTAATTTTGTTCATTTTCTGTTAAAAAAATAAGGTTTCGAGCCTTGACATCAGCCCCGATTTGCGTATATTTATAGCTTAGCCAACCAGTTAATAATGAAAAACTTCTTCAACAGTATTTTTTGCATACTTATCGCGCATGTTGCGGTATCGCGGGTTACTGTAGTTGAAGGTAAATACCAGAACAAAAACCTATATGTCCAGAATGGATTTTCTGGTTCCGGTGTTGGTTTTTGTGCCTATGAAGTGATTGTAAACGGACAGGTTTCTAATGATGAAGTGAATTCAGCTTCGTTTGAAATTGATCTTGCACAGTTTCAGCTTAAGTATGGTGAAAAAGTTACTGTTGAAATCAAACACAAAGACGACTGCAGTCCACGAATTTTAAACCCCGATGCACTCAGACCAAAAGCATCCTTTGAAACTACATTATTTACCATCAGTAATTCAGGATTACTTAGCTGGAATACAGTTAACGAAGGAGGATCGCTTCCCTTTATTGTTGAACAATTCAAATGGAACAAATGGATTCCTGTCGGAGAAGTTCAGGGCGTTGGAACACCGACTGAAAATTCCTACTCTTTCCAGACTGAACTAAATTCGGGTGAAAATAAATTCCGCATTAAACAAATTGGCTATGGAGCTTTACCAAAATACAGCAAAACAGTTAAGTGCGTTTCAACCCAGGCTCAGCTTACATTCAGCACTTCCAGAGGTTCTGATGAGATTCTCTTTTCAGGCAAAACGATGTTTGAAGTGTATGATGATTTTGGCCAGATAATAAAAAAAGGCTTTGGTAAAAATATCAATATCGGAAATCTCAAAAAGGGACACTACTTCCTTTGCTATGACAACAGCGTTACGGAATTCAAGAAAAAATAAGTCCGGTCCGTTTCAATAACTCTTTTAATTCTCCTAAAATCATAGCTGTTGCACCCCAGATTGTGTGACCCTCAAAATCAAAATAAGGCACCACTAGTTCTTTTCCAAGCACAGACATAAAAACGGGTTTGCTTTTTACAATAGATTCATCGAGCAATTGAACGATATCCATTTCAATTATTTTCTTTACTTCAACACTGTGGGGTACAAAATCTGGCCTTACTTCACTCACCGCTAAAAAAGGATACACAACAAAATTACTGGCGGGTATATACAACTCCGTGAGAGCCCCGATTAATTTGATTTTAGATGGTTCTATACCAAGTTCTTCCTTTGCCTCGCGCAAGGCCGTATTTTCCATTGTTTCGTCTCCCTGCTCAAATTTTCCGCCCGGGAAACTGACCTGATCACTATGAACCCCCATGTTTTCAGGTCTTAGCATAAGAGCTATTTTAATTGAATTTCCTGCAGGATACAGCAATACCAGTACTCCGCCCTTTTGTGGATAATTTTTCCTGAAAGCCTCACGCTCTTTGATTTTTAGAGGGGCCATCTTATTCTGCACCTCAATACCAGGTAGTTGCAGTTTCAACTGTTTCTCTAATTCGCTTATTAAACGGCTTACCATTGCGCTAATTTAATGTGATTAACGCAACTCTGCACATTCTGGATACGTAAAAGTATTGAACAGCGTTCTGAAGAAAAGAAGGGAGAAACATGCTTATCAAACTTATTAAAATACGATATGCGCTTGTTGCAGTTGCTATTCTATTGTTTGTACAAACTAAGCAATGTGTAACAGGTATTAAAAGGCTGAACAATGCCGATACGTCCGCTATTGCCCAACTGAATGATTTAGATGCCATCAAACAAAGAGGAAAACTCGTAGTCCTTGCTGAAAATAACTCCACCAGCTATTTCGTATACAGAGGAGAACCTTTAGGATACGATTACGAAATGCTGAACGCTTATGCCGGCTATTTGGGTGTTGAATTGGAAATGATTGTGGTAAATGATATGAATTCTATCCTGGATGAACTGAATAAAGGAAATGCAGATATAGCAGCTGCAAACCTTACTATCACTGCCGAACGTACAAAAATGGTAAGTTTTACTGAACCACTTCTGCAGACACGCCAGGTACTGGTACAACGTAAACCGGATGGCTGGCAGAAAATGACAGCACAAACTATTGATAAAAAACTTATACGGAACCCAAATGAATTAATAGGCAAAGCGGTTCATGTGCGAAGTGGCTCATCTTTTTATGCCAGGCTAAAAAGCTTGTCCGAAGAAATCGGAGGCCAGATCAATATTATTGAAGCTGCAGGTAACCAGGATACGGAAGAACTCATCGGTTATGTCGCAAAAGGCTATATTACCTGCACTGTTGCTGATGAAAATGTGGCCATGATTAACCAGACTTATTACGACAACCTTGATATTAAAACAGCCATTAGTTTTCCTCAAAAAATTGCATGGGCAACCCGGCAAAGTTCTCCCAAATTATTAGCAAGTCTTAATGAGTGGTTAGAAAACCAGCAAACAAAAAACTTACAGGCTGCCATTTTCAACAAATATTATGTAAACCAACGTGCAGCCGGAGAACGTATGGAAAGTGAATTCTTCTGTACCAACGGAGGTTGTATTTCTCCTTATGATCATGTGATTCAGCAGTTCAGTAAAAAAGTAGGATGGGACTGGAGACTACTTGCTTCCATGATTTACCAGGAATCTCATTTTGACCCTGAAGCTCAATCCTGGGCCGGTGCGTATGGTTTAATGCAGCTGATTCCCACTACAGCCAAACGCTTTGGGGTAGACAGTCTCAGTGCTTCACCTGTACAAAATATTGAAGCAGGAACAAATTTTCTGATTCATCTTGACAAGTATTGGAAAGACTTCATTTCAGATTCTTCGGAGCGGATCAAGTTTGTACTTGCCTCGTATAACGTTGGCTTAGGACACGTAATAGACGCACGCAGCCTGGCCATAAAATATGATAAAGATCCGGATGTGTGGGACAATAATGTCGATTTTTTTCTGCTGAATAAATCAAAACCAAAGTACTACAATGATGATGTGGTTAAGTACGGATATTGCCGGGGAGAAGAGCCCTATAATTATGTCAAAAAAATATTAAAAAGATTGGAACATTATCGTAATGTTTTACGTATACAAGACCAAAAGCCTGTATTGGCTATTGCACAATCAAAGAAATAGTAAAAACAAACAAACTTCACGCTTATGAACAGGGAACAACTACAAGAAATGGTCAACTGGTTAAGCGATCAGATCGACTATGCAAATGAAGCCATACATGAAGCGCATAATGCTCATAACTATGGAAGAGAATCTCAGTACGAAGGTATACGGGATGCTTTTATGAGATGTTTAAACAAAATAAAAAAGGAGGCTTAATGTACCGCTTTAACCTATCACGATTCTTTGGCCAGGCTTTAAGCGAATCCATTGGTTCAGACAGTTTTGTTCCGCAAGATTTTTGGGAGAAACTCCGAAACGCTTTGCGATCTCAAAAACAGTATCGCCCTTTTGTGCAACATATTCCTTTGTATCAGGAGGGTAAACGGCCCAGCCCAAACGGGTGGTTTTAAAAACCAATTCGTTATTAACCAGTTTTTCTTCAGCGAAATCAATTAAGTATTTCGGATTTATAGGCCTGCTTTTCAGTCTCACCTCAAAATGAAGATGAGTTCCTGTAGCATGGCCAGTTGCACCACCCAAACCAACAACTTCACCTGAATTCACCACCTGACCTGCCTTTACTTTTATTTTAGACAAATGAGCATATAACGTTTCCAGTCCATTGGCATGTCTTACTACAACAACATAGCCATATCCATTTTCCCATTTCGCAAAACGCACAACACCGTCAAAAGCAGAAACAACTTTGTCTCCCCTTCTCAGATCAATATCAATACCGTTATGATTATACGTTTTATTCCATCCGAAATTACAAGTGATCACCCCACAAACGGGAAGCGTAAATCCATGTTCCTGTTCACCTGAAAGTTTAATAGTACAACTGGTATCAAGCTTTGCATTCATTTCTTTCCAGCAAAAGATATTTTTATCATCCCAGCCTTCCTGATGTTCTATCGTTGTAAGTTCTTTATTCTTGTGCATAAGCACTGCCGCATTTATCTCTTTCACGATATCAACAGGAATAGAATCCATTTCAAACAGGAAATCAATAAGCGTTTGAAGTTGTTGAGGCGTCATTGAGCGAATAAAACTGCGGGAGGAATCTGCTACTGAAACAGCATGAATTGTTGATTTGGCTGAACTGGTATCAACACTTGAAGTAACTGTATTTTTTTCACCGGCCGAACCAGTTTGAGGAAAACAAAAAAGCACAGCAAATAGCCCGCCAATCAATAGTCTGTACATGATATATCTAAGCTAATAAAGAAAAGCTTAATTGGCAAGCATCGCCTGATTTTTCAGACAATACAATCCCCTGCCAGTTAAACTACAGCCTTTTTGTCGTGCTTAACTTTCCGACCGGGATATACTTTTAATGCTGCGTCAAGGCATTCCATTGCCTTTTTCAGGTCTTCCTTTTTCAATACATATGCAATACGTACTTCATCTGTACCGGCGCCCGGCGTAGAATAAAAACCAGTTGCTGGCGCCATCATCACTGTTTGGTTATTGTGATTAAAGCTTTCCAATAGCCATTGGCAAAATTTATCTGAATTGTCAATTGGCAAACGGGCAATACAATAAAAGGCTCCGCTTGGCTTCGGACAAGTTACCCCTTCCATTTGGTTAAGTGCATTTATCACAAAATCACGACGTCCGACATATTCTTTCTGAACTTTCTCAAAATATGATTTAGGCGTATCGATTGCTGCTTCTGCCCCTATCTGCCCATATGTAGGCGGACTCAATCGTGCCTGTGCAAATTTCATTGCGGTATTCATTACGTCCTTATTCTTTGAAATCAATGCTCCTATTCTTGCACCACAAGCACTATAACGTTTGGAAATAGAATCCAGCAATACAACATTTTGTTCGATACCGCTCAAATGCATGACAGAAACATATTCTTTCCCATCATAACAAAACTCACGGTACACTTCATCCGACAATAAAAAAAGATCGTATTTCTGAACTAATGTTCTCAATGATTCTAACTCCTCTTTACTGTATAAATATCCTGTAGGGTTACCGGGATTACAGATCATAATTCCTTTTGTCTTTGCTGTAATTAATTTTTCAAACTCACTTATAGGAGGCAATGCAAATCCTGTTTCGATATACGATCGGATCGGCTTTACAATTACATCAGCAGCGCAAGCGAAGCCGTTATAATTAGCATAAAAAGGTTCAGGAATAATTACTTCATCTCCCGGATTGAAACAGGTCATCATCGCAATCTCCAGCGCTTCAGAACCGCCAGTAGTTACAATAATATCCGGAAGCTCCAGGTTAATTGCATATGTTTTATAGTAATCCAGCAACTTTTTACGATACGACTCATTACCCGCCGAGTGCGAATATTCGATCACTTTTATGTCCGCATTTTTAACTGCGTCGAGCATCACATCCGGCGTTTCAATATCTGGTTGCCCAATATTCAAATGATATACCGTCTTTCCTTCTTTTTTTGCTTGCTCTGAATAAGGCACCAGCTTACGTATGGGTGAAGCCGGCATATGAATTCCTTTTGCTGAAACTTTAGGCATAATTGTCTTTTTTAGAATAACAAAGATTGGACTTTTTCACGAAAATGCCTAGACCTTACCATAAAAACAAAGCCCCCGGAATCCAGAGGCTTTGCATAAATTAAAAACTAATGTATTATTTTTTTGGTGTTGGCGGAGTGGCTGGTGTTGTTGTAACTGGCGCCGCTGGCGTTGTTCCCGGAGCCGGAGTCGGATCAGGTTTAACATTTCCTTTGATTTTAATAACTTTTGTTGCTGATTTAGCATTTGAAGTTACGGTAACTGTTTTTTCAAACGCTCCAATACGGTCAGTTGCATAGTGAACTTTGATCGCAGCTGTTTCACCTGGCTTGATTGGTTCTTTTGGCCATGTTGGAACAGTACATCCGCAGGACCCTGTGCAGTTTGATATAATCAACGGCTCTTTCCCTGTGTTTTTAAATTTAAATTCACGGTTACCATCTGCATTGTGTTCAATCGTTCCATAATCGATGACTTCTGTTTCAAAAACGATGTCTGCTGCATTTGGATTAGTTGGATCAGCTGTAGCCGTTCCTTGTGCTTTCATGTTACCTACAAGAGCCATGCTCAACATAAATCCCAGTGATAAGATTACTTTTTTCATTGTGTGTTTGTTTTTATAGTTTAATTGTTGTTTTCTTAATTACTTACTCTCAAAAGGTATGCCACTTTTCGACATTCCATTGCTTGGAAATGTTTCTTCAACAGGAGGCGCTTCAATTTTACCTTTAATACGGATTACCTTTTGCTGCGTTTTGGCATTGGATGTAACTGTTACTGTCTTTTCAAAAGGCCCAACGCGATTTGAATCATATTTTACTTTGATAACACCTGTTTCACCCGGTTTAATTGCCTCTTTTGGCCATTGAGGAACTGTACATCCGCAGGAAGGCTGCGCATTTGAAATAACCAAAGGCTCTTTACCCGTGTTTTTAAACTTGAATTCTGTAGCACAATCTGCTCCTTTTTTCAAAGTACCAAAATCATGCACGTCCACATCAAACACTATCTCGGCAGCATTTGGATTATCGGTAGGCTTGGTTTCCTGTGCGTCTATTTTTGCAAAACCCGCAAAAAGGTAATCCGTATTAAAGGTAAAATTGAAGCGCCTCCTGTTGAAGAAACATTTCCAAGCAATGGAATGTCGAAAAGTGG
>Ga0206957_1181_pt1 | contig 11225 bp, 12 predicted proteins | sample Alteio_BWOrgHeat_32_FD_152975 | JGI IMG/M metagenome (GOLD analysis project Ga0206957, IMG submission 152975) | Enriched cells from forest soil in Barre Woods Harvard Forest LTER site, Petersham, Massachusetts, United States -... | ecosystem: Environmental > Terrestrial > Soil > Temperate forest >...
TGGTGAAGCTTTTATCTCATGCATACCAGGTTATACAAAAATTCAGCTTTCATTACAAATCTTGTTTTTAAATATATAACCCATGCACGTATTATACAAATATGAATTTGAGTATGTTTTAATTTTAATTTTTCACATGTAGAATTTATTTCAAGTTTTTTAACCATACTCTTTAAAATTTTTATTGCTGTTTATAATATGTTATCTTCTATCTTCTATTATAAAGAAACTAGAACATATTTTAGCACAGTTAATTTGTGCATGGGTCGAAAAAATATACTACGCAATTTTGGGCATATCTTTTGGAGTCTTGTTGAGTAGATGATAGATTGGTGCATGGGATGTATAAATTTATATAAACATTTCTACGACATGTATAGTTTTTACATTGAAAGTAAAACATAAAACATAAAACATATATTTTCTAAAACAAAATTCTAGTTGTTTAGTTTTGCTACTCCGATGCTATTCAAATCATAATTTAATGTTTAATCCCCGACCCTTTCAATCTACATCTACACATGAAGAAAACACGGACTATATCAATTTTTACTTCTCGTCGAGAAAAGAGGTACTCTGCTTTACCCATTTTCAAGAACTGTCTTACTCGCGTAATTGTGAAACCTAAATTTAAAAATGCCAAGAAATTTGGAAGGCATTCGAATGCGAACTCGACCTCGTGTCCCATGATTCAATTGTCTTCCATTCAACAAATTAATTGGATTATAATTATGGAGTATTCGGATTTGAACGAGAGATCTATGATCCTTCGATTAAATCGTAATTTTTATGCTCTAACTGATAATAACCAAGTTCAATCCTTATCAGGCGATGTTTCTTGGAATGCAACAGATAAATCAATTCAAGCCCTTCGCATGTCTGTAACTCCGCCAACATTAAATTCAATCGATTTTAATTTCTCTCGAGATGCTTGCGTAAGACTTGGATGGGTCAGACATTGGGATAGAGGTAAAAACCTACAACATATCCATTCTTATAATGGGAATAACGAGACCTATACTATGTCTTTAACAGATTTTGACCCAGCAAATGAATTGTATGATTTCCTATGTCATAAATTGCATCGATTACAAGCATGCGTTTTCAATGGACTTCTATCCAATTGTATATTATCTCTTCCATCAATATGCGAAGCATCGGAAAAAAGGACTTCCAATTGTTTCCAAGAGCTCACTATTTCCTCTTTGAAGTGTACGGACATTCCTGTCATCCTCCATTCGATTTCTAAATTATCTTCATTACGCTTTTTGGAACTTAACTTTCCACTCTTTGAAAATCGAGTCCTTGATGCTGTGCATATTCAGAACATTCAAAACATAATGCAACATATTCAGTCCATATCAAGCTTACGAACCTTCAAGTTATCAGCATCTACATACCCTCGCTCATTTTCTCACTCTCCTCCTATTGATGTCTCTTTAATTCCAAGTACCGTTGAAAATTTGAGTTTAAGAAATCTCAAGTTGCAAGTAGGTCCCGCAACTTATTCTCTTTCAGCGAATGAAAGATTAGAAAGGATATTCGGGCATCTTTGTCATATTAAATCGCTTCAAATTGATGGATGTAGAACCTTTCGATGGCATGACAATTCAGCCCTTGAATTACCTCTTCGATTACTCACTTTGTTACCTCTTCTTGAAGAATGCTCTTTGTCGAATATACTTTTATCCAATGATCCTGCTTACGATCTTTTATGTGTGTTACGTGATATTTCTTCCTGTAGTCGTCTTCGAATATTTGACATCTCGGATGTCCACCAGGGTGAAAAGTTTCATCTCTATTCAAATTCATGTTATATTTTTCCTATTCATCTCCAACAACTCTATGTTCCTCTTGTAGTACCCGGATCTTCAAGGTATTTATCTCTTCCTAGTGCAATAAGGTTTCCCTGGCGGACATTGGCTGAAATTCGATCAAAATTTCGTCGTGCCGAACCTCCTCACACGATTGTCAAACTTTCAAATGCGTTATTAATTTCTCAATTTTAATTGATAAATCAATCTAATAAATCAATCCAATACATCAATCAATATAAATCCAAATCAATCCATTAGCTATGTTATAACATGTCATGTAAAAAGTAATATTAATATTTTTTATATATATTTTCTTTTCGTTATAAATTTACCTTTTTCTATACACAAAAAGAAAAAAAACAAGCATATTTGTTTCAAAATGAGGTCTAAAGTAGAATTTCTGCCTGCTCCAACCACTTTTGAGCAACTCAAAGAGTTACTTGTCAATCCACCCAATGCTCAAGTAATCAGTTCCGATGCTGCAATAAATCCCTTTTCGTGTACTCTTGTACCCTACCCTGAATTGTATAAAAGCGCAATAAGAGAACTATGTACACCAGAATTAATGGTTGGATATGTCGAAATCACAGACTGGAGTGTTCAAATGTTTCATATAGGTGTCTCAAGTGTCCTATATCAGTCTGTACTCACTCAACCCGTGACTACCTTGGAGACGAAAGTTTTAATGGCAGATACATCGCCAGCTATTGTACCGACTCAAACATGGGCAGTGATAAAAGTGGGCGACGACAAGTATGCTCCCCTTAAAATAGTTTTTTTATATCCCAAACTTGGTGTTAAGGTAGGGGTGGTCTCTGGGTGGACCATCCGAACATTTCTAAGTGCCTTTATACAGTTATTACGTGTATTAGTGGTGGCTGAGTCGCATCAGGTAGGATTTGATCCACAATTTAACAGATATCAAGATCTCTTTCTCGATGCTAAAACCAATAAGATACGATTTGCACGCTATACAGCGTGGCAATCCAATCCTAATGCATTGGATCGAAATAAGAATACCGTGCCTTCTTTTGCGAAAAAAATGATTGCATTACTTCTAGGATATGGTAGATATTATAGTCCAGAAGATGTACAGGAAATGAAATCTCCCACTCTTATAAAACCAGTATTATATGAGAAGCGGGGAAGTCCTATTTATGCTGGTGTGATGTGGATACCCGGAGATATAGAAACATATGTCGAGGAGGATCCAGTTGCGAGTCGAAGTAATATGACACAAAATCTAGTCAAAGGACGAGTGCAGTGGGACGTATATGCCAAACGTAACTTGGAACTTATTCATAAAGCAAATGAACTTCTTCATTTTATGGATACCAAAGGACTCGACGCGGCTGAAGTTGGACAATTGCAGCATTCTTTTGTCTTTGCAATCTTAACCTTGATGTTTTGGAGTCACCCAGATGACGATGTATTATATTTTCCACCTTTCGAATATTGCCCATTGTTTTATTGACACCTGATATGTCGACAAATCCAGGACTGGCATTTGCTCCTCAAGTAGATTCTGACGTGACAGTACGTTTATGGAATGCAATATACAATCCATCGACGATTACACTCGATGATTTGTATTTGGCAAGTTTTCCGTTGTCGCCTATGGGACGTGCACGATTTTGTTCCTCGGGAACCGATATACAACGTAGTTCAAAAGCGCTGCTTGACTTTTGTTCGGATCCTACATTGGCTGTCGAACAACAAGCTGAATGGACACGTCAGGGAGCTTTGAGAAAAAACGCAAAAGAGTTTAAGACCTATGCATGGCGACCCTTAAGACAAATGGAAATGTATATGGATTTACAAATTAAAGATGCCAACAAATTCAATCAATCATTCTCGATATTTAAAACGACGATTGAACCCAAAATGCACCAAGTTGTCGACATATATGACAGAGGAATTAAGAAAAGGCTCGCATCTTTGACTAACGAACAACGGCGTCAAATAACAACCCCTCAGTTTAATGCGTTACTTCAAGACTGGACCACGAATTTACCCATGTATCAGAACATGACGATACGTCCTGGCACCTCGTATATACCCCTCACAAACAGGCTTGCTATGGACCGGCGGATTCTTTCTGAATCGTTACAATTACTTACTGCCTTGGGGCAGCAGAAAACATTAGTAAATCAAAGTTGGATTGAGACCATTGACGATTTAACTAAACGCCGTGCGGCCGATAATAAATCCATTGTACCACGGAAAGTCATTTGCAAAGATGGAGGATATTGCGTCAAGAACGACGAGATAGAACGATTATACGCAAATGGACAACTACTCACGAAGAAACCAAACTTTTCAGGATATTTTTCTTTATTGGATGATGACTTGAATAATATTGACGTAGGAAATATGGCGTGGATCTAGATATTTTTTTGAATAGATGTTGAAAAAAAATAAAAGATACAATCGTTTTCAAATTCTCTTCCTCTCTCTGTAACTATCCATATCTATTCAAAAAAAGCCATGAATAAGGATAACGGCTTTTCCATAGAAATTCTTGTCAAAACAGGTAGTTGTGGTGTGGATACTTGGACACCAGTTCATTCATTCAAAACACAAGGAAATCTCTATTTTGAAATGCACGATGGTGAGCCTTACCGAGTGCAATTAGGAAATGACCGTAAGACGCAAGCGGATGTAAAACTCAAAATAGATGGAAAAAAAGTCGGTGAATTTAGAGTGTATCCTCATGATTCGATAATAATAGAACGTCCAGCTGGAAAAGCAAGACAATTTGTATTTGTACAAGAAGGATCTTCCCTCGCTCGACAAGGAGGCGTTCAAAAAGGGCGACAAGAAAATGGATTAATTGAAGCTAGATTTAATCCTGAAAAATATCATCGATCTCGAAAAGTATACGCATTGAATGAATCTTTGAATGGATCAATGAATGGATCTATGAATGCCGATATGATCTCTCCTTCTTCGAACGTATCTAGTATACCACCTTCTTCTGCTTTTTCGTCGGGTGCCACTGTTTTGGGTAATGAAAGTAGCCAGAGATTTAAGGAAGTAGAGAATATTATGGACATTGATCATACCAATAGCAGACATTTTATTGGACGGATGATTGCAGTTCCATGTGAAGATGAATCAGAATCGCCTAAGGCCTTAAGTCAATTCAACGATCACGAGCTTCTTAAACTCCCGTTTGAAGAACGAGCAAAGTGCCCAAAGAAAGCATGTCGTAGTAGTAAAAGAAATCAAATCAATCTTCGAACACCTCCAAGAATTGAAGATATAAATACACAACATAGTATTCGTAACGCAGTTACAGGAGAAGTCTTAACCGTCCCAGATGTGATTATTCGTCAATATCCATTGGATCAATATTGGATCGAGCCTAGACATAACAACAAAACCGGTAAACTTGAGTACATGATTACGTCTAAACAAGATGAAGACCAAGCTATTGACCGAATACCTCTTATTTTGAACGAACAAGGCGAACCACAACAATGTGTGATATGTTAGAAAATCCTAGGAAGATATTATGATATAAGATGACTTAACTACAAATTAGACATCATCTAGTTTATTCTAATAAATCGAATAACGTTAATTGAACAATCAATATATCATATGCATGGGTCAAATAAATACGCATAGAAATCCTAAATCAATCGTCGAATCCGATCAATCAAATAATCAGTCCGTGTAAAATAGACGACGACCTGACGAATATGGAACAATCTAATGACATTGATTCAAAGCATGATATTAAAAGCGTTAAGTTTAGAGGCAAAGTTTATACAACTATTTATAACTCGTATGGTAGAAAAATTGTATATGAAAAGGTAGAGTTTCGTAGATATGAGCCAGATTTGATCTATATACATGTGGGTGCAAGAATTGATGTATTGGATATATTGAATAGTGATAATTTAGTCTGGCAAAGTGGTATTATTAAGGAAATACAAGCAGATACAATTAGAGTCCACGTTATGTATCTTTCATATGATATATGGATTCCATATTTTTTATTTATATCCCAAGTAGCACCTCCTGGATCCCATTCACAATTGTTACCTCCAGCAGGATGTATAGTTGACGATAGATATATGTGGAGTAATAAAGAACATGTATTGCGTACCAACTCAGTATATGATGCAATAACGGATAAAGATGAATCTTCTTCGGATTTTGAAATCATCCATCCAACTGCTTTCGACGAAAATTAGATGAATTATTTATATATAATCTGTGTTCAACTTTATTAACCTAACTAGTATACGCATCTATGTCCCCGCTATCATATACAATCCTTAGTTCAAAACAAATTTTAGCGTCTATTAAATGTTGTCCAAACTTTTCGTAAAAATACTCTTTTGTAAACCATGAATTTGAAGTTTTACATTCTAGCATAAACATATCTTGATTTGTTTCTTCTCGTACTGTAAGAATACATGAATGGATATCACCAATCTCCATAAGTTCATCTGATATAGTATCCACTATATTTGATTGCAGAACGAAGTTACTTTTTGGTTCATTCATTCATAGAAAAATGTATGTATGGTGACGACTGTGAACCAAGATGGATCTGTTCTTGAATACGCAAGTGAGGAACTGAAAATCAACAAGAGATTTATGTTTGCAGACAAACAAGATCCTAACCATATCCTCTCTGATTCAATCTCTCGGAATCTATTATAAATGCACATAAAAAAAATTCACTCTTTCATGCAGGATGAGTAGACTCAGGAATGAGATAATGTCTTGGACATCAAGGATCACTAGATTTCCTCGAGTGATATAGCTTCTTGCGTGTCAAAATCGATTAATATTAACCAAATGATTTTGGTTCAAACTACCTCGTCTATTAATTCCCCAATTGATTTCTCCTCGTTGAGCTCCCGCAATATGTTAAGTGATCTTCAAACTGAACTCGAAAAGACTTTTTTAGACTATGGAACAGCACTCAAATTAACTGGGTATAAGATTCAAGCTTCTCGCAAATATCCAGGGAGTTTATTTGTTACTGTTAACACAAGTCGATCCCAGGATGATCTTTCGTCTAAAGACTTGACCGAGGTGAAACAGTTGCTTCTTGGATCTCTTTCCGTTCATATCGCCCCATTTGCTTCAGGAAAATCCAGTATTTGCGTTGTTCTTCGTGGGAACTCACCTCCAGCAGAAGAAAATTATTTTTGATTTTTTAATTTTCCTATCAATATACTTTTACCACTGTTATTTCTATATAAATAATATATTTCACTAATTTTATAATAAAAATTATCCACATCATCAAATTTGACATAATCTTAAAATATAGGTTTATAAATATCTTTACATGAATATTTGAAATAACTACGAAATTTAACATTATGTAACATATAATATAAATCTTTATCATTATACTTTATTGAATTGGATGTACATACAGGGTGGGCTAAAAATGTCTGGTACACTTTAATACTTTCAATTGTGGATTGGTATGGAAATAAATAAAATACAATAAAAACTTGTGATTTTTCCGCAAAAATATATTAACATTATTTAATTAATACATACTTAGCTTTCAACAAATGAAAATGTATTAAATATCATTATTTTCATTCGACTAAAATTATAACACTAAAAATCACGAGAAATGATATCATTTGAAATCCTACAATGTCAGACAAAGTGTACCAGTTTTTTGTGGCTCACCCTGTATAAGTTTTTTTACATTTTCTTCTATACCAAAATTAATTAAATCATCATATGAATTAGCTAGTGTTAATTTAGGTCTTATTCCTGCTCCGTGATGAATTTCGTAATAAAAACTAAAATATTTTTCATTATATAATTTTCCTATAACATATCCTATTTCGGCAAAAGGCCTCGAAAACATTCCATAGTAATAAATTTCATCTATACTATCTGGAAATTTTTTAGCTAAACCTTTTTTAACTGTACCTATCGTATTTAATATTTTATTAAATTTTTGTGATCCTCCTTTCATATTGCGTAAATAATCAAAAGCATTTTTAAAATAATAATCACGATCAATATCTGATAATTTGGTTATTTTTAGATTTGCAAATTCAGCAATAATATTGCTTAAATCTGGAATTATATCTTCGTCTAATACATTTTTTATTTTATTTTTTAATATTTGGTTAAAACTTTTTCCCTTTTCTTCGTCTACAACATTTTGCTCTTTAATTGCTTCAATTATTAAGTCTTTTTTATTAAGATTACTATAACATATTATTCCTTTTGATTTAGCTATTTTTCTTAATTCAATTACTTTTAATTCCTCTAATTGTTCATTGTTTAATAAAGACTCAGAAGAAGACATTTTTAATATATTAATTATTATTTTAATTAATAAAAAATAATAATTTAATCAATTTTTAGAAATCATATGGTCTAAGAGCGAGCTAGGATACGACTTCAGAACCTCTTTCATGTTCAATTTTTATTTTGTCCAAGTTGTAACGTAATTATCCCGCTTCGATAAAACTTTATGTTTTATGTTTTATGTTTTATGTTTTATTTTAGTGACTTTTGCTAATTGTTTAATATTGGTACTTCACATCGCTTATTAAATAGGATTTTTAATATACAGAATTATCATTATTGCCGTCATCTTTCTATTTAAAAACTTATTAAATAATTAGATTTTATTTGTATTTATCAGCAATGTCTACATCGTATGCGTCTTCAGATCTTGTACCTAATCCTGCCTACTTTATTCCCCAACAAATTATTCAACATATATTACCTTCTCCTGTATACGAAACGATATCTTCTGAAATATCATCGATTCCATCCGTAAACGGATCTTGTCTCCCCTCCTCTACTCAGGCATCTACTCCATCCATTTCTTTCTCAACGATACATGCGACGGCTGTATTGAATGATAAAGAAGTGCAAGATCTTGAATCTGAATATATGGATTCAGCAGGTATCGTCTGGAATGAAAATGTGGACGTGTATGACAAAGATGATGGACATTTGATTTGTAAATTTAGAAAAAACGTCTTACAATATGGACATTTAGCTAAAGACTATTTACATTTTAAACAAATATCAAAAAACAGAAGTGCGGCCGCTGGAAAGACTGATGCCAAATACTATCCACATGGATTCCAACCTATTAATAAATATCAATCTTTTCCATTGAACGCAAAAGGGGTGAAAACAAGTTATATGTATTCCAATCCTGTGTTTAATGGTACATATGGGTTTTATGAATCTTCTTCGCGTCATAAAGAATGTAGACAGACATCATTGACTCAAAAACACAAGAATCAATTTAAACGGGCACTTCCTTTAATATCAGAAGTAGATGAGTGGTACAAAGTATTGTATGAAGAAGCTCATACGAAGCAAAAAGAAGCAATTCAATTTGTTCCCAATTATGTAATTGGTAAAACTGCCTTCACAACCATCAGTGTAAATACCACTGTGCGAACGGCTATCCATTGTGATGCGGGAGATTTAAAAACGTCCTGTGGAGCATATTCACCCATCATTGCTCAAGGAGAATGGGAAGGGGGTGAACTGTGTTTTCCTAAATATAATATGGCATTTAATCTACGTCCGGGTGACATGTTGCTCGCAAGTGTTCATGATTATCATTGCAATCTATTATTTACCTCTAGTCCTGCTGAAACGTCTCGTATATCTATCGTATTTTTTGCGAGAGAGAATATACCTATTAGATGTAGTGATACATATCAAAGAGGAGAGAATATTAGAGGTATGAAGGGTATGAAAGGTGTTAGAACTATCAGAAGTCTCAAACGAACTTATTCCGATACCTCCAATACATTAAAAACTAGTCGCAATAAACCCATAAAAAGAAGGAAAAAAAGTCATGATGATTCTTCAGACGGATTAACGGACGAATTGACAGATGATTTAACAGATAATATAACAGATGAATCTTCGGATGGATATGAATCTTCTATTGACTCTTCAGAAGGATATGACGTAGATGATGTGGTTGAAGAGGGGGTGATTGAAGAGGAAAAAGAGGACAACGAAAAAGAGTATGAAGACATAGAAGGAACAGAAGTGATAGATAAAGACGCGGAAACTCATATCTGGGCGCAGCTATTGATATCGGAATGCAGCTATTGGTTTGAGGGTATTGATCACCTCGCCACTAGAGCCATTGAATGGTGTGATGATCAATCATCAGAACGATCAACGGGAAAATCTGTATTCAAACGTAGTAGAAGATTTTGGAATAGATCAGTGGCGAAATATTTCTATGAATATGGAGAATGCAAACCCCTTTTAGAACAAGCTTTGAAAGTGCGTGGATATGAATTAGATACAGTCATGACACGTCGAAAGATATCTGCTGTCGCAAAGCGCTTAGACACTTCTTCATTGCCTGTGTCTTCGTCCTCATCGTCTTCTTCTGTTATGTCAACATATAAGGATCGTCCTTTATCTGATATATCTTCAGTACCTGTTCCAGTTGAAAAGCCTCCATGTGAATTTTTGTTTTCGTCCTCGTCAAGCTCTTTCATTCCTTCCTCTGTTCCTTCTCCTATTATTCCCCCCACTAATCCATCCATCAATTCAACTTCGTTTTTATCGGGTATATCCCAAATTGAAATGTTTTTGTCTGTTTGGAAAGTCGAATATACGGAAATGGAAAAGAAGCATAAAGCTCAACTAGATGATTTTAGAAAGAAGATGGAAGATCAAGAAGTGGTACATAACAAACATATAAATACGTTGAAGCAAGAATTGCAAGACACGAAAAATAAATATGATAAAGTCGTCGAAATATTTCAAAGTACTAAATCGTTGCTTTCAAGTGTCGCAATTTGATAAATATAGTTCATTGATAAACACTTTGATTAAAAGTGTAAGTTTATACGACATACTCTATACTTCTGGATTTGGCTTGTCACGGTTAGCGTCGAGTAACACGTTGGTAAAATGTCCTGACCAATTTGCCGGAAGCCATAGAGTCTTGCCCCATATTTTTTCGCACGAAAAATCAAATGACTTTTCCAATGTTTCAGAATGAACAGACAAATCAGAAGTGAAAATAACGTCGGCTTGTCCTACCAACCAACGAGGGTCGCCATATTGAAGATGAACAAAAATACGTGTATTTAGATCATGGCGTTTTGCAATGAGAGATTTTAATCATAAATCACTAGTGAGAAATTTTTGATAGGAGCTTATTGAGAATCATTCTTTTCTCACATTTTTAAAAATACGTGCATGAGATAATTTTTTAATTTTAATTATGAAGTAAGTTACGAAAAATCTTTTGCTAGAAATAATATTTGCATGTAGTCTAATTGTTACTTGCAATGAGCTGTTTTTAGTCATTGGAATGCATTCATAGTTCATAAACTTAATTAAATGACGTCTGTAGAGACGAAGAAAAGAAAAAATGAAGATGGTGGAACTACGGCAAGA
>Ga0206957_1177_pt2 | contig 11207 bp, 7 predicted proteins | sample Alteio_BWOrgHeat_32_FD_152975 | JGI IMG/M metagenome (GOLD analysis project Ga0206957, IMG submission 152975) | Enriched cells from forest soil in Barre Woods Harvard Forest LTER site, Petersham, Massachusetts, United States -... | ecosystem: Environmental > Terrestrial > Soil > Temperate forest > O...
TTCCACATTTGGTTATGACGTAGATAGTGTTGGAAAAGTGCTGTATTCTTACCCGGGCGGTGCGGATGTGGTGCTTCCGTTTTTAAATAAAAATGTAGTTAATGGTTATTGTGCCATTCCCGCATTTGCAACTCCTCCTCTAAATTATACTATACCTCTATTAACAGATAGTGCTATGTATGTTTGGAAATCTTATTTTACCAAAAGCAGTGATCCCATCCCAGAGAATGATACGATAAGATTTTATCAGAAATTCTACAATTACTATGCGTATGATGATGGCACTGCCGAAGAAGCATATTACCTGGTAGGGCCAGCTCCGAGTCTCGCTATGAAATTTGTTTTAAATGTTACTGATACATTGCGTGGAATTCAGATGTATTTTGATCCTGTTGTGACAAATGCCTCAACTGTTCCGTTTCGTTTGAATATCTGGTCGGCCACCGGTGGAATACCTACAGGTAAGGTAAGGCGTATTTAAAAAAATCAGCTCTGCATGAAAAATAGTATCTGTTACTAAAGGAGCGTATCCTTTATGAGCCCATTTCCAATCCCACACACAGGTATCTACAACATATAAAAGTGAATCTTTAAAATCTGTAATACTATCTTTAAAGCACCTTAAGAATTCCAGCACAAGTGAATCATTGGTTTCGGGGGCATTTCCACGACCTTGTGCCTGCCATAAAAAACTTAAACGCAATGAATCATCTTCTGTGTGTTTTCTGAGCTTAAAGACAACAGAAGTTAAAGTATCTGCAGGAAGAGACGACGTAGACGTAGCACTAAAATCATAGGGAAGTCCATTTGAGTTGATTCCGTCAAAAGTTGCTACACCTATTGTACGCGGCGCAATCGGGTATGTCCGGTTTATATAAACATGATTATCCAGCCATTTTGTTGGATCCGGGTAAACGCTCTCCTGTGAAAAATCGTCAATGAATGGCAACGTGTCCGCATACTGAAGAACAGATTTTATTTTCGCTTTAGATTGCTCTCCGTTTCGCTTTAGCTCTCTTGCCTTTTTTACGAGAACGGGATTGGTTCGCAAATCATGTAATCCTTCATCCTGAGCCCAAAGCATACCGGACATTAAAAAAACAAAAAATGATAGTACTACTAATCTTATCTTCATTGTTGAGGATCTGTAACAGTTGTATCTATGACTGTTTGTGTTTTTTTGTTCGACAAAAACAAATCTATGCTGCTTCCCATACTTATGCTTTCATCTTTTGTTGGTCCCGGAATCTGCCTGTACACTTTTGCACGTAACGAATCGGCTGGTTGCTCGAAATTCAAGGCTCCTGCATTTAAAGAACTTTCTGCCAGTTTATCCAATGCCTGCATATAAGTTAGTCCAATAAGACTCGGAACAATTACTTTTTCATTACTTAACCCTTTACCAACTACAAGTTCAACAATCGTACCTTTCGGCACCTGTATCCCTGCTTCTATTTTCTTTCCTTTTACCAATTGTTCCAACACACAATTTGCACATTGATCAGGTATAAAACGGGTATGTTTTCCCATCTTTAAACCATACGTTTCAAGTATAGATGCAGCTTGTCTGAGGGACTTGTCCTTTAGTTTGGGCATAGTAACCTGTGGAGGCAACAACGTAGTAACGTAAAGGTATATTGTTCTATTTTCCTTAACAGCAATTTTTTTTTCAGGATCCTGGCGAATAACAACTCCTTTAGGTCCTTTGGGGTCATAAACGGAATCAATAATAGTATATCTGAGCTTTTTATTTTGCACAAAAGAATTCAGGTCTGCAATTTTAACACCTGTAAAATCGGGAACTTCCACTGTTTCGCCGTGATGGGTATATACGTCAAGCCATTTAACAACAATCCAAAGCAAGATAAATAGTGAGATCAAAGCCAGGGCCAGGTGTTTAAGAAATTGCCTGCTTTTGAAGAAACTCAGCAAATTTTTCATTGAAGCTACAAGTATGCTATAAAGTTACGCAAGATTTGCCAATTGGCGCTTTTTCCTGGCAAAAGCAAAATCAAGTATTTTGTCAATAAACTCGTACGGTTTATATCCATTAATAGCTGATTGATGAAAGATACACGTAGCCGGTGTCATACCCGGTAGAGAATTGACTTCAATAAAAATCACATCAATTTTATCTGCATTGTAAATCCTTACAAATGCATCGATGCGAGTATAGCCATTTATATTCAGAAGTTTTGCAGCAGCGCCCAGTGTTTCCTTTACTTTATCTGAAATCTTTTGACGCTCTGCGGAATCCTTAGCGTAACGTGCCGGAGTGATATTCTGTCCCTGGCCTGCTAAAAACTTTTCTTCAAGAGATAAAACTTCTCCTTCAGACAAAGCTTCCGATGCTTCAAAAACTTCGTAATAAATGTTCCCTGCTTTATCGAATTTTGTAAGCATACCTCCTGTTATTTCCAAAAAATGTTTTGCATCTTTTTTAGAAATCAATTCCTCCACAAGAATAACCCTTTTCATTGGGAATTCTTCTTTAGGTTTTATATGCAATAAATTCGCGGCAGAAGGATCCAGTTCAGATGTATTTCTGAAAATCAATTTTGCAAATGCCTCGAACTCTGCTTCTGATTTTATTTTTCGTACCGCTGAACTGCAACCATCGTCAACTGGCTTTGCTATAAATGGATATTTTATGACAGACTTTATTTTTCCCAGCACAACATTCTTATCAGCTTTCCAGTCATCCTCATTTACAAGCATATGTCCTGCGACAAGAAATCCATTTTGCTTCAAAATTTCATTCGTCCTGTATTTATCAATTGTTATCTGAGAACTTTCTACTCCGGAACCATTATATGGCAAACCTATTTTTTCCAGGTTAGCCTGAACAGCTCCATCTTCGCCGGGGCGACCATGCAGTGCAATGAAAACACAATCCACCATTTTTGCAAGACTCTCGTAAGTTAAGCGTTTAGGTTTAGCCAGACTTTCTGCACTTGAATATTTATGGGTAATAGAAGAACATTCATTAATGATTTCCCTGATTACATCATGCACATAATAATTTTCCGTTTTCTCTTTTATATCATCTGCATTATCTTTCAGCAACAGGTTGATTGGCACCTGGTACATAATATGCTCATTTTCATTTCCGGTCAGAAAAACCGGAATCGGTTCGTACTTGGTTGACGAGGCCAGTTTTTCATATATATTTCTGCCGCTTTCAACTGAGATATGTCGTTCGGATGAATAGCCGCCAAATATTACCGCAACTTTGATACGATTAGCTGCAGCTTTCTGATCATTATGAATGGACTCATCAAGCGCAACAAGCAATTTATCAAAAGCACCGCTGTTTTTAGATGCGATGATGCGTTGTGCTAAAGAAGTACGAATGATGTAGGTCAGGAACTGCGATGGATTCAACCCGATTTCAGCTGCCTGGTGAAAGAAAAACGAAGAAGGCATCATCCCTGAAGTTGTATTCGGATCATTCAGAAAAACCTTTCCTTCTTTATTAATAAAGCCATCAATGCGCGCGTAGACATCAAAATGAAGTACATTGAACAGACGCTCACACTCTTGACGTATGGACTCAATCTGCTCAGTTGGCAAATCGATGGGTGTAATTTTCCTGGATAGTCCAGGTAAGTATTTTGACCTGTAATCAAAAAGCTCTTTTCCTTTTCTGATTTCTGTAGGTGGCAAAGCAATTGGTTTTCCATTTTCATCCTGTGCTACAATGCATGAAAATTCTTTTCCCTCAATAAACCCTTCAATAAGCACCATACTTTCTCCATCAAAGGATTCCAGAATAACTCCATCTTCTTTTTTCGCGACTTCATTCAAGTACTCAACAAGGTTATCCGGATTATAAACCAGTTTTTGAACTTTGGATTTCGAACCATGAACCAACAATGGCATTCCAATTCCTTCGCGAATATCTGCAAGCGTGCGAACATATTCATACTTCTCCTGTTCATTGTAATTTTTCCATTCGGAAGAATCCAGCCATTTTGTAAACAAAGCTTTTTCCACCGCTTTCATGAATGACAATTCATCTGCCTGCTGCAAAATAGTTACACCAATTGAAGAACCCTGGTTAGCTGGTTTTATCACGACAGGAAAACCAATATCATTTTTAATTTTCTCAAAAGCTTCTTTGCATGATTTCCCTTCCATCCAGGATTTTCTGTCAATGCTAAAAAAACGCGGGCTATTAAAGCCAGCAGCGACCATCATTTCCTTTTGCACGACTTTATTCATACCTATTGCAGAAGGAAGAATTCCAGAACCGGAATAGGGAATATTTAAATATTCAAACAAACCTTGTATACGCCCATCTTCTCCATTGGCACCATGAAGACACAAGAATGCGAAATCAATCAGCTGATTTAACTCAGAGAGATAAATTTTGGAACCAATTTTTTCAATTAGTAAATCCTGTTCTTCAATTGTAAGTTTTCCCAGATTTTCAGCGTACAATTGAAACTCAGCTTTTGAATCCGAAACAGTTGCATGTCCGGCAGGCAGAAAATCAACGGGAGGATAAAAGTCACGGATACTGCCTTTGTAAATAAATTGCCAGTCCAGCAAAATAAAATTTCCGAAGCTATCCACAAAAACCGGAACAGCATCGAATAATGATTTGTTCAGATTATCATAAACAGTTCGTCCACCTGCAAAAGAAATTTCACGTTCTTTGGAAGTGCCGCCAAAAAAAATTCCGACTTTCAACTTCATTGTAAATTATATCAGTATATACAAAAATAGAAGTTAACCTCATTTTTTGTCTGCAATAAGCATGCTATGTATGAGCATTTTATTGTTGATAACTAGAAAATGTGTCTGTAAAAATTCAATACAACGATTTCGTGTAATCTGAATCCTATACCTTTTGCAGATAACTGATTAACTTATGGACGGCAATAGCCCGATGACTGATTTTATTTTTTTCCGTAAGCTCCATTTCAGCGAAAGTTTTTGAAAACCCTTGCGGTATGAAGATGGGATCATATCCAAAACCCTTGTCACCCGCTTTGTGATTAGCAATTGCCCCCTTTATAATTCCTTCAAACAGGAGTTCTTTTCCATTAAGTAAAAGCGCGATCACCGTTTTAAAATGAGCCTTGCGGTTATCATTATCCGCCAGTTCTGACAATACTTTATCCATATTGTCTTCCGCACTTTTTTGAGCTCCGGCATAACGCGCTGAATAAACTCCTGGTTTTCCATTTAAAGCGTCAATTTCCAATCCGGTATCATCTGCAAAACAATTAACACGATACTTTTGGCTGATATATTTTGCTTTTTGTAGTGCATTGCCTTCAATTGTCGGTTGCGTTTCGGGAATATCCTCTGAACAGCCTATGTCAGCAAGGCTTTTTAAGATAATACCTTTGGGTAATAATACCGCTATTTCTTTTAATTTATTGGGATTGTTGCTTGCAAAAACTAATTCCATTTATCAGTATCGGGACTATTTCCCTTTGTTTTTCTTTATTTGAGCAGCCTCAGCGAGAGAAATGTTTTTGCCGTCATGATAAACTGATACAAATGCATTCGGGAATCCAACCTTCATTAAATTATCCTTTTCGCTAAGAGCCTCAGCTTCCGTTTGTATATTTCCAACAGTAATACGAACAAAATTATTGTCGATACGTTCATACATAACATTTTTAAAGCCCTTGAATACAGCAGAATTCAGAGGTTTCTGGAAAGCTCCTAATTGAACTGTATAGATCAGGCCCTTTGTTGTAGTCGCGTCAATTTTATCAGCAAGGAAAGCATCTTTAGCTACATCATACAATGGTTTGGGAGTTACTTTGGCCGCTGCGGCATTCGCTTCTGCTACCAGATCTTTTCCTGCATTTGAATTTATATTGTTTTTTAAACTATCGGCTTTCGCATTATCTCCTCCCCCTCCGTTGTTAACTGGCGCCGAACTATCCTCAATTAAATTTCCGTTTGCATCAAAACGTTTGCGGTTGATTTTTCGCTGATTTTCTGCAATGTAAAAAGAGACAAACATATTATCCACCCCTTTATCCAGTTTAACTTCGATATCATTTTCCAATAATCTGAAACGGGTTCCTAAAATCTTCTCATCCATCGAAATCGTATATTTTGCATACGGTAAATACATTACAAATCCACCATCCTTATCTGTCAATGTAGTTGACTTATGTCCATTTACAGCAGAAATTCGGATTCCAGCTAAATCCAGTAAACTGTTAACCGCTTCAGGAGAAAGTTTTTCACGATCAACGTATACTTTTCCAACCAGTTTTACGCCTTTAACAAATGGAATGGGTGTTGGACGGACTTCCCTGTTTGCCCTTGATTTACTGGAGTCCGTTGCTATGACATTAATTTTATCCGGGATATTAGGGAAAAATCCATGCACATCATCCAGTGAAAAAGCCTGCCAAACATATTCTCCTTCAGGCACATTTTTTAGTTGCGCTTCTCCTCTATCGTTCGTTAAAACTTCGGTACCATTCACATTAATGACAACATTTTCCAGGCGAGCTTCATCACCATCACATACTCCATTTCCATTGATATCAACAAACGCAATAAAACTCAACGTTGGGTATCTCCGTTTAATAAATGGCAATGGAATGCCAAAGGTTTTTCTAATCCCAAACATTAACGTATAGCTTTGTGAAACAATCGGCTGGTCCTGAACTTCATTACTACCTGAGCTTGTTCCAACAAGGGTACTGTATGGATTATAAATATTCTGAGTTGATTGGGACCGGGTATAATAATAGCCGGCAGTTACCCTGAATCTCCACCCGTTGTTAGAATAGAAATTGATTTCTGGTGTAAACCCAAAACTTTGTCGGTCTATCTGCGGCATTAAATTGTAACTCAGATAATTATTTAAAATGAAATGACGGTTTTTAAACTGGTACTGATAATTTAACGAAGCCGCAATTTGCTGTGAGTAATATAATGCAGAAGGATTAATAAAATAACCAATGTTCGGATTGCCATTTGTATATCTGAAATTCATGGAGAATACACGATACCTGGCCAAGAGAAAGAGATTCATAAAAAACTGGTTGTCTGCATCCGGGTTTGTTACAACCTTACTGAAGCCTAATTGGGTAGATGCGCCTAATAACAAATTATTTGCGACAGAAGTATAACTATAATTCAGCGCAACACCTCTTGAATGCGTAGTGTAGTTATAAAAATCGTCTGTGAATATATTATAAAAAATGCCGGTACCTAATGAAGACTTTACATCAAGCGAGCGTGTGTACGTTAATGTATTTGCAAAAACCCTTTGCGAATGAAAGCTTGCTGTAAAATAAGATTGAACTGTTGAATATTGACTATATGCATTTGTCATCCGAAGACTCGACTTGTTCGTCAATTTAAAACTGCTTCCATGATTAAATGTCCATCTGTCACCTTGATTGTAATAGGTATAATACGGTGAATAATATCCTACAGAAGCTGTAGTGGCCAGTCTTTGCTTAAAAAAAATACCGTTATAAGAGAGGTTTGTGTTCAGCCCATACCTGTCGATTCCGGAAAAATAATTTCTGCCCAGGTTAACACCCAGACTGATACTTTGATTAAACGGAAGTACCAGACTTGAGGTTGAGCTAATATAATCGGAAGTCAGTGCGAATGAAGTATTAAAATTCTGAACATGTGAATAGGTTACAAGCGTTCTGAATATATCTCCGGTATATGCATAATTTGCACCAGCACCATAGTAGGTGAACCTGTTGAGAATTCCCGGGTTAACAACAAAAAAAGCTCCGATCCTGTGTCGTTGATTTATTTTGTAAGATGCATTTATACCTTTACCTCCGACACCAACTGCACCCCCACCGCCGACATCCCCAACCAGCACCGTAAATTTACTATCAAAATAACCAACCGTTAAAAAAGGAGGAACAAAATACGATCTGCCTAAAACACTGAATGCCTGTATAAATTGTGCGTTGTAAGATATCAATGCCCCATTATCAATATTAGTTGATCCCATCAGATATAAATTTGCGACAGGCTCCAGCGAAATCAGGTTACTCATATTGAAATCCATTGTCACTGGCAGGGAATACATTCCATAATCATTTATCTTTCTTTCATTGGGCAACTGAACAAAATTCAGTTTCTCATACATTTGTTTCGCTCCACTTCCCAACAGACTCGACTCGGTAGTTTTAACAAAAATGGAATAGGTCTTGGTATCATTTACAACACCGGGACGGTATCCTTCGGAGTCAATACGTTTCATATTTCTCCCTGCCGAAAACAATTTTGCTTTATAGTGAAGTGTTGTGTCCCCATATTGAGGTAGTGTAAATGATGAGTGTAAATTTTTCACAATCCTACCCGCTGTATCTGTTACAATTATATCATGCCTGTAACTTCCCATACTCATATAAATATCCTGAGGCTCTGTACCTTCATTACCGACATTAACCGTGAAAGAAGCTTCAGTTGAATCATTTTTGAAATAGATTCGTTTATAAGGTCCGACAGTTAGACTCCATTTGGCAATCTTCGGTTTTGCCGCATTTATATGTGCTGATGTAATCGGCGCACCGATTGTATCAAACAAATATGCATTGATCATGTATTTTGTATTACCAATTACCTTTCCAAGTGGGATAAGACGGATCGGAACATACATCGTGTCATGAGGAGCAATAGTATAGATCTTTTTATTATTCAAAAGTGATTTCCACTCCGCAGGAAATGCCACATCAACCTTAAAAGATAAAGGCAAATCTATATTACTGACCACCCTTACATTTTTCGAGAATACATCTCCTTCTTCAATATGTACTTCTGTTGTATCAAATGAAGCTATAAGTTTCTCTGCCCTTTTCTTTATTTCCACAGAATCCTTCTTCGTTGTTTTGGAAGCATTTTCAGAAGACGTAACCGGAGCTTTCTTTGCAGTATCTGCCGGAGTTATTGAAACGGCAGGTTTATTCAATGAATCAGGTGACTGCTGAGCTTTTAGCTGAAATGCGCCAATACACAAGCAGTACAATGCAAGCATTCTAATGGTTGTGTAGTTTAACATTTTCATTCTCATCATGCTCAGTCAATTAAAACACTACTGATCCTCGGTCAAAATATATTTAACTTCCATTGTGTATGAACCCGGTTTCGCAAAAGAAGGCATTGCTGCAAACTTGCTGTGAGAGAAAAATACAGGTAATCCGGGAACAAGTCTATATGTAATAGTGTAACTGAAGTTAGCTCTGTTCCATGCTGCGTTGATTACGTTGAAACTTCCTGGCGCAACCATATTACCGGCTCCTAATGCACCCCAGTTACCTGCAATTGTTTTTCCCAATGTATACGGAGCAACAGCTGTTAGAATAACACCTGAACCGTAAGCCACTTCTATATTATTATTACCGGAAGGAGGATTAACAAATGCAGGGCTGTAATCCAGTCCTGCACCGGTTTGTCCTGCAGCAGGATTATTCGGTGTCTGAAACAACTCCAATGCATCCAACGGAATATTCAATGAACCGGCTGTTGAAAAAGTAGCGCTGTTATCCCAATAAGGATTTGTACCTAATGAATTTTCATTTTTGGTGGAGGTACCAATAGCCATTAAGTCCCAGTTCACGTTTGAACTTGCATTTAATTTTGTTGCTCCGTATTTAGTTATTCCGTTTGTGTAATTCTTTATTTCGGTAAAATCAAACGCAATTTCAGAAGATGAGGTCATTTGCAATTGAACAAAAGATTGAATTTCAACTTCAATGGAATACGGAGCCCGCATCAGAATAAGTCCGCTTGCATCATCTGCAATGGCAATACTCATATCAATTCTATACAGACCGGGTTGAACAATAGAAGCAACACCAGGGATAATCTGAAAATCAAAATTAAATCTATGTGTGGTTGGTGCGCTGCTTGCATCTCCGTCATCATTAATTTCTACTGCCGCACATGGACTGTGATTACTCATCAATACGGTATGTGCCGGCGAAGGACCAATTACATAGTACGGACCTGCCATGGTAAACGGAGCAGCAAAAACATCTGAAATAGCTGGAATTGGTCTTATGCCTGTCCCAAAAGGATATTCCTGGTCAGCTGTAGTACACGGATTGTCTGCTCTTATATTAATACTCGAAAAAGGAAGTACGGCTCCCTGTGTACTGTATTGCGATATTTGGGTAATTGTCACCCCATTTTCAATATAAAGATCCCATGGACAATTATTGTCAGGAGCTATTACATCCACTTGAAAACCTGTCTTGGTTATACCGCTTATCAGATCGCCAAAATTTTCAAAAGAAATTGGGGTAACCTGTTTTGGTGTTAGGTTAAAAGTAGCCGATGGACAACCGGCATAAGAAATACCCTCAATCAGATAAAAAAAAACGGAGAGCCTAAGCCATTTGTTTAATGCCTTCACAATGACAAATATAATAAAAATACAGTTTCATTTTTCTTTCCAAACCCTTAAAAAAACGAGGCCGGATTAGTGAATCCGGCCTCATTTTAATTTTTCATGTTGATTAAATTCTATTGATCTTCGATCAGAATATATTTAACGAACATTGTGTAAACTCCTGGTGCAGCAAAGTTAGGTGTTGTAGAAACATCACCATCAGCAGCAGCTAGAGTAATGTAAGGAGCTGCGCTATTTGTATTGTTTACAGCTACAGTAGAAGGGAATGTAGCAGGAAGACCTGGCAGAATGCGGTAATCCATTACAAAGTAGTAACCACCAACAGTTTGTGGGTTAGTTGACGCCGATGTAGAGTTACCAAAGTTAGTAGTAGCCCCAGCAGGTGTACCGAATAAGTAGCTACCAGCATTAACCTGGCAACCAGCACCCAGCAATGAACCGCCAGCAATGTACTTTTCGCTTGTTCCGGCAGCATTTGTACTAAGTGGCGGTGCATAAGGTGTACTTGGGATTGTGCAGTAGATAGAGTTGTTACCAGTTGTAACAGCTGCATTTGCAGCACTTGCACCAAATCCGCCTGTAGCAAAACCATAAGGGTTAAACTGAGCGCTATAATCAGAAGATAAAGCCACAGTAGTACCGCAACCAGCAGCAACCGAAGGGTTAGCTGGAAACTGGTGAAGTTCTAATGCAGTAAGAGGAATCTGATGTTTTGAATTACCACCAACACCAACACCATACGTTACAGGGTTGTCCCACACACGCTCTGTACCAGCAGCACCGGCAAGGGATCCTGATGAAATACCTGTAGCCCAAAGGTCAAAAGAAACCGACG
>Ga0206957_1182_pt1 | contig 11059 bp, 6 predicted proteins | sample Alteio_BWOrgHeat_32_FD_152975 | JGI IMG/M metagenome (GOLD analysis project Ga0206957, IMG submission 152975) | Enriched cells from forest soil in Barre Woods Harvard Forest LTER site, Petersham, Massachusetts, United States -... | ecosystem: Environmental > Terrestrial > Soil > Temperate forest > O...
GGCAAGCAAGGTTCATCCAGTGTATGATTTTGAAGAAATGCCGACCTCCGATGGCAAGTATTACACTCGGTGTGCCGTCCGGCTCCTGCTTTTCTTGAACCTCGTTAGAGGCCTTGAAAATGAGGTCTTCTATATAAAGCCACTCCGATTTTCCCTGTATGCGACCAAGATATTTATCGAGAGATGATAAATGCTTTTTCATTACCTTGATGGTGCGGCTCGTAGCCTTTTTAAGTTCGACTTTCGTGGGACGGAGATTTTTCTGCATTATCCGGTATAGACCGAGGATAAAACGCATTTCCTGTGCAAAGATATTCACGCAGTCTTTTTCGTATAAATCTTTGAATGATTTCTCGAGTGCCCGGCGTATCTCGAAGAACTCCTTTTTGTTTTTGGGGAGTATATCTTGAAAATACGATTCGTTAATTTTCTCCCGGTAAGTTTCTGGCAAATCCCATATACTTATAAACCTCAATTCCGTTTCGCGGGGAAGCTGGTCCTCCAACAACCACTCATGTGATTTTATGCCTTTATCACCATTTCTACGGGCAACAATTCCCTGAATATAGGTTTAGCGGCCTTTTCTCAACTTTTGGCATTGGTAGTTAGGCTGTTCTGAGTGTAACAAACTTTTTTTATGGTTGCCTGGGTATCCAAGTAATTCGCCCACCACTGCATCATCTTCCGACGGTCCGGAAGATATTCAGCGTGATTATATGTACCGCGCACTTTCTTGCGCTCGGCATGGGCAAGCTGGCGCTCGATAACATCGGCTTTGAAACCATGCTCATTTAAGATAGTGCTGGCGGTGTGCCGGAATCCGTGGCCAGTAGTGCGGGTGTGATAACCCATCCTATATATTGCATAAATCATGGTATTTTCGCTCATGCAGCCGGATGGTTTTTGCTGATTGGGGAAAATATGTTCCCAATGACCGGTAACAGGCTGCAATTCACGCAATATCGCAAGGGCTTGTTTCGATAGCGGGACAATATGCTGTTCCCGCATTTTCATCCGCTCTGCCGGTATTCTCCATTCAGCTTTATCGAAGTCGATTTCCGACCATTTAGCCCCGCGCAATTCAACGGTGCGAACAAAAGTATACATCAGCATTTTCAGTGCCAGCTTGGTCTGAATATGGCCTTGATAATTCTCCAGCTTCTGCAAAAACTCCGGTAGTTCCTCTGCTTTCAAGTGAGAATAATGTTTTGGTTTTGCCGGTTTGAGAGCTCCGCGCAAATCTGCTGCCGGGTTGCGCTCGGCACGGCCGGTAACGATGGCATAGGTGAATATCTGACTGCATAATTCTATAGCGCGGTGCGCAATATATAATGCACCGCGCTTTTCTATTTCCATGATGGTGGAGAGCAGTTCCGGCGCTTTAATATCGGTAATCGGACGGGAGCCGAGTTTCGGGAATATATCAGCTTTCAGGCGGTTAAGAATTTTAACGCTATATTTCGGCGTCCAAACATGGCCGCGTTTCTCATGCCATTCACGGGCTATGGCTTCAAAGTTATTTTCCGCACTCATAATGGCAAGGCGCTTGGCTTCTTTCTTTACCGCACCAGGGTCGTTTCCTGCCGCCAACACCTTTCTTGCCTGTGTGCGGCGCTCCCTGGCGTCGGCAAGGCCGACATCGGGATATACCCCTAACGCCAGGATTTTTTCCTTACCAGCAAAGTAATACTTCATCCGCCAGTATTTAGAGCCGTTGATGTGAATCAGCACAAACATGCCGTCACCATCGGACATCTTATAGGACTTTTCTTTTGGCTTGGCGTTTTTAATGGCGGTATCGGTCAATTTCATGGGGGTATATCCTCCTGATAGAAATTCCTGTGTCCCGGATTTATATCCCTATGTACCCCCGGATGTCAACGGAACAATGCGAACCAAAAAGGAGCGCTATTGCCCGATACTCGGCTACTGCTGTTAATTTTGAGGATTTTAACGAACCATCCCGGAAGAATAAATGGGGCGAGTGACGGGGATTGAACCCGCAACCTCCGGCTCCACAAACCGGCGCTCTAACCAATTGAGCTACACCCGCCATAATATAAGGAGTAGGCAACTTGAATAAATTGAATGGCGCTTTTTTTCAACTTAAAAATTGTTTATATGTTCGCGACTCTGTATAAATCGGGAAGAAAGGGAGAGCTTATGGCGGAAGTTATAATTTATACCACTAATTATTGCCCTTATTGCGTGAAAGCGAAGGATTTGCTGAAGGCCAAAGGCGCGGAATATAAGGAAATCGATGTGACCGGCAATGATAAGGCGCGCGAGGAATTAACCGCGAAGGCCAACGGCATGAAAACCGTGCCGCAGATTTTCATAAACGGCAGGCATATCGGCGGCTATGACATGACGGCGGAGCTGGATAAGGAAGGCAAGCTGGATGAATTGCTGCGGGCTAAGGCCGGTTAATGGCACGGCAAGGCTTTTTATATCTGGCTTTATCCATGCTCGCTGCCTGCGCCATCGTCGATAATCCCAACTTAAGCGATGTGGATAAATCACTGTTGGAAGAAGCGAAAACTTCCCACAAAATCGGCAATTACGCCAAGGAAGAGGAAATTTACCGGCAATTGCTGGCCGAATATCCGAATAACAGTGATTTTTCCTTCCATTATGCCGAAGCCGCGCGCCTAGTAGGCGATGAAAAAACGGCTCTGGAATATTACGATAAAGTCCTGAAAGCCGAGCCTGAATCGATTGATGCCGAAGAAGGCAAGGGCCTGGCTTTGATGATGGCCGGCAGGCTCGATGAAGCCGCCAAAATTTTCTCCGATATCATACAAAAAGACGCCGCGCGCTGGAAAACCATAAACGCCCTCGGCGTTATTTCCGCGCTGCAAGGCCGGATTGACCAGGCGATGGAATATTACGACATGGCTTTAACTATCACCCCGGATAACCCGAATATCCTGAATAATATGGGCCTTTCATACGCACTGGACGGCGATTACCAAAATGCCGTACGCGCTCTAATCCATGGCGCGGCTGGTGCGGGGGCGGATAATTTCAAAAAACGCAAAATAGATTTGAACCTTTCCATGGTTTACGGGCTGATGGGAAAGGTGCCGGAAGCGGAAAAGATTTTAAGGGGTTATTTGCCGGATGATAAAGTGAAGGAATATCTGGCGCTATACGCTAAGCTCCGGTCTGATAGGAAGGCTGCGGGAAGTTATATTAATAAAGCATTGGCACCCACTCCGGCGGCACCGTTTCAGTGGAAGCGGTGATTATTATCACCCCATAAACCATCCACTATCGTCATCCCGGCGCAGGCCGGGATCCAGGCCTAACCACTTGCGCAAACGGATAAGCATGGTTCCCGGCCTGCGCCGGGAAGACGACGCTGCTTAAAACGGAATCTCATCATCCAGTGGTTCGGCGGATTGTTCCTGCCTGCGTGGTGCTTGCGCGCTGCCTTGATTATATTGCTGGCCGCCACTATATTCTCCGCCGCCGCCCTGGCTGCTGCCTTTGCTATCCAGCATCAGCAATGTTGAATTGAAGCCCTGTAATACTATCTCGGTGGTGTATTTTTCAACGCCGGATTGGTCAACCCATTTGCGGGTTTGCAATTGGCCTTCGATGTAGATTTTCGAGCCTTTATGCAGGTAATTTTTCACTACATTCACCAGGCCTTCATTGAAAATAACGATGCGGTGCCATTCGGTTTTTTCCTTGCGCTCGCCGGTGGTTTTATCCTTCCAGTTTTCGGATGTCGCCAGCGTGAGATTCACCAGCTCGCGCCCATCCTGGGTGGTTCTGATTTCCGGGTCTTTCCCGAGATTTCCAATCAGCGTAACTTTATTCAAACTTCCGGCCATAAACTCCTCTTCTTTGCTAGGTATTTATAATTAAGTGTGGTATGTTAAACCCTTTGCATTATTTTGCAAATATTAATCAAAATAAATTCATATCATTCCGGGCCGGCGTTAAAACCCCCGGGAAACAGGGAAAAATGGAAGAATTCATCAGTGTCAGGGGTGCCAAAGAGCACAACCTTAAGAACGTTAATATCGATATTCCACGCAATAAATTCGTGGTGATTACCGGGCTTTCCGGTTCGGGGAAATCGTCGCTCGCTTTCGATACTATTTATGCCGAAGGCCAGCGGCGTTATGTGGAAAGCCTGTCATCCTATGCGCGGCAGTTTCTGCAATTGCAGAATAAGCCGGATGTGGAATCCATCACCGGCCTGTCGCCTGCCATCGCCATTGACCAGAAAACTACCTCGCGCAATCCGCGTTCCACGGTTTCCACGGTAACGGAAATTTACGATTATCTGCGCCTGCTTTATGCGCGCATCGGCATTCCTTATTCGCCCGCCACCGGGCTGCCGATTGAAAGCCAGACGGTTTCGCAGATGGTCGATAAAATCCTGGAGCTGCCGCTGGGCACGAAATTCTATCTCCTCGCGCCAATCGTGCGCGGCGGCAAAGGCGAGCATCGCAAGGAACTGCAGGATTTGAAAAAGCAGGGCTACACCCGGGTGAAGGTCGATGGCGAGATTTATGAAATCGATAAAGTACCGGTAATCGATAAGAATAAAAAACACGATATCGAAGTGGTGGTGGATAGAATGGTGCTTTCTGCCGATATCGGAAATCGGCTGCCCGATAGCATCGAGATGGGGCTGAAATTAAGTGATGGGTTGATTTATGTGGATGTGCTGCCCGAAGGGAAAGCCAAGGAAAAACGCCTGATCTTCTCCTCAAAATTCGCCTGTCCGGTTTCCGGTTTCACTATCGAGGAAATTGAGCCGCGTTTATTTTCATTCAACAGCCCATACGGCTCATGCAAGGAATGCGACGGTTTGGGGAGCAAGCTGGTATTTGACCCGGCGATGATTATTCCCGATCCGAAGCTTTCCATCAGCCGCGGCGCAATCGCGCCCTGGGCCAATACCCAATCGAAATTTTTCTCGCAAACTTTGGAGAGCCTGGCGCTGCATTATAAATTTTCACTCAGCAGTCCTTATGCCGATTTACCGAAAAAAGTGCAGGATATAATCCTTTACGGCACCGGTGAGGAAATAATTAAATTCAATTTCAGTGACGGCTATAAAAGCTATACGGTGAAAAAACCGTTCGAGGGCGTTATCGGCAATATGCTGCGGCGCTGGCATGAAACCGAGAGCGAGTGGGTGCGCGATGAATTCACGCGCTACCAGGTCGATACCAAATGCGCCGCCTGCCACGGGTTTCGCCTGAATGAGAAAGCGCTGTCGGTGAAAATAGCCGGGAAGAATATCGGCGAGGTTTGCGAATTGACTATCGATGAGGCGGTGAAATGGTTCGATAATATCGAGGGGAAACTCAGCAAAAAACACATCCAGATTGCCGAGCGCGCATTGCAGGAAATTATCCGGCGGCTCGGGTTTTTAAATAATGTCGGGCTGGATTATCTAACGCTAGCACGGGAATCGGGCACATTATCGGGTGGCGAGGCGCAGCGCATTCGGCTGGCCAGCCAAATCGGCTCCGGGCTTTCCGGCGTATTATATGTGCTGGATGAGCCTTCCATCGGGCTGCATCAATGCGATAATGAACGCCTGATAAAAACCTTGAAAAATCTGCGCGATTTGAAGAATACCGTTATCGTCGTCGAGCATGATGAGGAAACCATGCGTGTTTCCGATTACCTGGTGGATATGGGCGTTGGCGCCGGAATCCATGGCGGAAAAGTGGTGGCTTACGGCACCCCGGCGGAAGTCGCCAAAGCAAAGGGGAGCATTACCGCGGAATATTTACGCGGCGAAAAATTCATCGAAGTCCCGGCCAAACGGCGCGAAGTAAAAAAAGCCAGAAAAATCTCCATCATCGGCGCGCGGGCCAATAACTTAAAAAACGTCAATGCTGAAATTCCGCTTGGCACATTCACAGCGGTAGCCGGGGTTTCCGGCGGCGGCAAATCGAGCCTTATAATCGAAACATTATATAAGGCGATTTCGAAAAAACTGAACGGCAGCAAGGATATTCCCGGCCCGCATGACGCTATCCGCGGCCTTGAATATATCGATAAAATAATCGAAATCGACCAATCGCCAATCGGCCGCACGCCGCGCTCCAACCCGGCAACTTACACCGGCGCTTTCATGCCGATACGCGATTTATTCACCATGATGCCGGAAGCGAAAGCGCGGGGCTATAAAGCCGGACGGTTTTCGTTCAATGTCAAGGGCGGCAGATGCGAAGCCTGTGAGGGCGACGGCATGATAAAAATCGAAATGCATTTCCTCCCCGATGTCTATGTGAAATGCGATGTCTGCCACGGCGCGCGCTATAACCGCGAGACGCTGGAGGTAAAATATAAGGATAAATCCATCGCCAATGTGCTGGATATGACCGCGCTGGACGCCGCGGCATTCTTCGATAAAATCCCGCAAATCAAGGATAAGTTGGATGCCTTATGCGAAGTCGGCCTCGGCTATATCCATCTCGGTCAATCCGCCACCACCTTGTCCGGCGGTGAAGCGCAGCGTGTGAAACTCGCCAAGGAACTATCCAAACGCTCGACCGGCAAGACGCTGTATATATTGGACGAACCGACCACCGGGCTGCACACCGACGACGTTAAAAAACTCCTGAAAGTTCTGCATAAACTGGTCGATGTCGGCAATACCGTAACTGTTATTGAGCACAATCTCGACGTCATAAAAACAGCAGACTGGGTAATCGACATCGGCCCCGGCGGCGGCGATAAAGGCGGAATAATAGTGGCGGAAGGAACACCGGAAGCAGTGGCAAAAAATGCCAAGAGCGTTACGGGGAAATATTTGAAGCCGTTATTGAATGAGAAGAAAAAGGCTGCATAGTTAGATAGTTATCCAGTCTTAACCTTTTATTAACCAATCCAGTATATGATATACACATGTAAAAACATTGGGATAAAAGACTATGAGCTGGTTATCGCGGTTATTTCAAAGGGAGCTAGAGCAACCTGAGATAAAATTCGAAGGACAATGCCTGTATCTAAGGTGTAACGGAAGTATCAGCACTACTCCTTGCTATAATATAAATAATGTTACTACTATACCTCTCCCTGGTCTGGATCCCAATTTAACGGGAAACCAATTAAAAATTTCACTTATAGAACAATTACAATATGCAAGAGATAAGGCAGATCTTCGCGCGGGGCAATTGCAAACATATCTGAATGATAATGTAGCCGAAAGAGCCAAGATGCTGTGGCTAATTTCCGATATCATTAACCAGCAATCCTTCAGTAGAAAAGATGGAATGCCTTCTCTACCCGGAGAGGTGGAAAATGTTAAAAAATTAACGCTGCAAGGTGCGGCTTATGAGTTATTTTCACGAGAACCGGCTCAGTTTACAGAATTTTATGAAAGTATTAAAGAAACCAATATAACGGCTGCGGAATTTAGCAGACGTGTTTTGCATCCCGAATTTTATGCTGATATTCTTGCCGCAAACGAAGTAGGGTTAGAATTAGGTAAACTTGGGTTTCCCGCGTTAAAGGCGACAGGACAGGGGAAGAAAATCTTTTCCGATAAAGATACGTATAATCTGGCCAAAACCATAGAATTTGCTATGGAAGAGAGACTTAAATATGTCAACGACCTTATTCGTGAAATGCGGAATTTCGTAATAGATAATAATGGCCAGTTCAAAATATCTTTGGAGGACACTCTGCTGGTCCGGGAATTCCTGGAGACACCAAAACGTGTGCATCCTGACCTTGCAATATTGTTCGATATTGCTTTGCAGGATTATAATTTTAATGTGTTCTTCTATGATGAAGGGACGGTTGGAAGAATCTCGGGAGAATATGGTCGAAGCGCTATAATACATGGCTTATATGAGACGAATAGGCACCGGGCTATTCTTCCTAAAAGAAATAAGGAGGCGGGGAGAGAAACCATAGAACAATCTATAGGCAGACTAGAAGGGAAATTTGAAATACTAAATGATTATGTAGTGAATTTTTCACGAGTGGATAAAGAGATCGTTTGGGATGAAGAATCTCTACATCGTGCCTTGGACAGAATTTGTGAAAGTCTAGGTTATCCTTTTTTGTTAAACGAGCCATCCGTGCCCCCCGAGGAAACTATGATGATGAAATTCTCAAGAGCGTTGCTGAAAGATATTATAAAACCCTCTCTATTCAAGGAAGTTAGGCCCTATATACAATCAGTTTATCTTACTAGCGGAGCAGACCTATTACCCTATATTACCGGCAATAATTCAAAGTTCGATAGCAGGATGTTTTTTACGATCTCCACTGAATCAATACTAGATGTTATGCATGCCGTTAATAGCGAGGATTGGAGAAAAGATAAAGAGGCGGGCTGGAGAAAGGCCGCCGATCTAGCACCAGGACTTACAGAATATTTAAGAAATGTTCTATTGCCTTTTGCAGGCAGGAGAGCTGTAGAACTTCATGTGGTGCCCACCAGACAAAATATCACCGAACGTTTTTAAAAACTAAACCATTCTCCATATGCCCAAAATATGAATGATGGTAAGGTTGCCGACATGATAATTCCTGATATAAAGACAAGATGCAAAACATCTTCCACATCCCCGCCGACCTTTCATTCCTGGATGAGCTTGCGCAAGGAATTGCGGAACGGTTTAGCGAAAATCTCTCCAAAATCACCATATTGCTACCCAACAAACGCTCTTGCCAATCGTTCGCCGAGATATTCATTCGGCATGGAATAACGGAACCTCCCATTATCCGCCCACTTGGCGAGGGACATGAGGAGATTTTTGGTTTGTCGGATATGCCGGGCCTGAAAGCCATTTCACCGATTCAGCGCAAGCTCCTGCTCACCCAATTAATCGCCGGGTGGAAAAACAAGAACCAAGAAAAAGAAATAGGCGCGGATAATTTTACCGCCTCCTTCCTCGACCATTCCGCTTATCTCGCCGATGCGCTGGCGGGATTTTTGGATGAGATGCAGCGGGAGAGAATTCCGCTGGCGAAATTAAAAAATATCGTGCCGGTGGAGTTTGCCGCGCATTGGCAGGCGACGCTTGATTTTTTCGCGCTGCTCACCGATGAATGGCCGAAAATCCTTGAGGAAAAAGGGTTGGTTGATATTGCCGAATATACTAACCTAATGCTGGAGAGCCAAGCAGAAATATGGCGCGCTGTGCCACCCGAATTTCCGGTGATTATCGCGGGCAGCACCGGCAGCATGCCGGCGACGGCGGAGTTGATAAAGTGCGTATCCACTTTAAATAATGGCTATGTGATTCTTCCCGGCCTCGATAAGGCGGCGGATGAGGAATATTGGCGAAATATCGATGAAATCCACCCGCAGCATTCTTTAAAAAAACTTCTCGAACTCCTTAAAATAGAGCGCTGGCAGGTGAAGGCGTGGACGGAAACCGAGAGCAACCAGGCGCGGCTGAAATTCGCTTCCGAAATCATGCGCCCGGCGGGGATTATCGCGAAATGGCTGGCGCTCGAAAATATTCCGCCCGAAGGGATGCGCGGAATAGAGCGCATCGATTGCCATAACAGCCAGGAAGAAGCGGTGGTAATTGCCATGCATTTGCGCGAGATAATAGAAAAACCGCAAGCCACGGCGGCGCTTGTCACTACCGACAGGCGGCTGGCGCGGCGTGTTTCCGCGGTTATGCGGCGCTGGGGCGTGGAGATTGGCGATACTGCCGGGATGCTATTGCTGGAAGTCCCGGAAGCGGTTTTTCTGCGTCAATGCCTGGAAGTTGCGAACTCGAATTTCTCCCCGATTCACCTGCTATCCCTCCTCAAAAATCCCTTCGCGGCCTGCGGCATGGAGAGAGAAGAATTTCACCGGCGGGTGAGGAAAATCGAAAAGGTGGCGCTGCGCGGAATACGCAATTATCACGATATGGATTCGCTTAAAAATCTCCTCGCCGAAATGCAGGAACCGGAGCTGGCCGAGCTGATTAGTAATATAGAAGAAAGAGGGAGAGAATTTTTGCGGGCGATGCGGCGGGCGAAAACGAATTTTCAGTCGCTGATGCAAGCGCATATGAATTTTGCCGAGAATCTTGCCGCCACTCCCGAATTGCCGGGCGCGGGAAAATTATGGGGGAGTGAAACAGGGAATGCTTTGAGAGAATTCTTAGAGAAATTACTCGAAAATTCCGGCACTTTCGGCGAGATTGACCCGGCCTTAACTTATCCCGGATTATTCTCGGCCTTCCTAAAAACCGGCTATTACCATCCGGAAACGGTAAAGCATCCGCGTATCGCAATTCTAGGCGTACTGGAAGCGCGGCTGCATCAGTTTGATCTGGTGATTCTCGGCGAAATGAATGAGGGCAAATGGCCGACTTCCGCTAATAACCCGTGGATGAGCCAGGCGATGCGCACGCAGCTTGGCCTCTTCACCGAAGAAAAACGCAAAAGCCTCTCCGGCCATGATTTTTACAGCTTTATCTCGGCGAAAAAAGTGCTAATTACCCGTGCGGAAAAAGATATGGGCGAAGTAACCGCGCCGTCTAATCTTTTACTGCGGGCGGAAACTTTATTGAAAGCGCTGAAAATGGATAATGCTCTGGCGCCCGCGAAACCCTGGCGCAAATGGGCGGCGGTATTATATGAACCGGCGGAAAAAATTGAATTATCTCCGCCCGCTCCGAAACCACCACTCACCGCTCGCCCACAAAAACTTTCGGTGACGGCGATAGAAAAATTGATGCGCAATCCATACCGGGTTTATGCCTCGCATATATTAAAACTATACGCCCTACCGGAAATCGACCAGGACCCGGAAAAGGCCGACCTCGGAAATATGCTGCATAAGGCAATGGAGATTTTCGGGCGGCATTACCGGGATGATGGCGATATAGAGCAGCAATTGCGGGAAGCCGGGCGGCGGGCATTTGCCGGAATCGAAACCAAGGCCGCCTATCATTTATGGTGGACGAAATTTCAGGCGCTAATCCCAAATATTGCGCGGAATGAAAAAGAGCGGAGAGCGGCGGCGGATAAAATATTTTTCGAGATAATGGGGGAAATTCAAATTCCCGTTGCAGGCGGAATTTTCACTCTAACCGCACGGGCCGATAGGATAGAAATT
>Ga0206957_1183_pt1 | contig 11036 bp, 9 predicted proteins | sample Alteio_BWOrgHeat_32_FD_152975 | JGI IMG/M metagenome (GOLD analysis project Ga0206957, IMG submission 152975) | Enriched cells from forest soil in Barre Woods Harvard Forest LTER site, Petersham, Massachusetts, United States -... | ecosystem: Environmental > Terrestrial > Soil > Temperate forest > O...
ACGCTTTGTGCAAAAAGGTTAATGCCTCCTGCTTTTGTCCTGCACTAAACAGACAAGCTGAGATGCGGTACAAAAGGTCCGCATTATCCGGATGATGCTTAACTCCTTCAGCAAGAATTTCCAGGGCACCGGTTTTATTATTCTGACTGTCCATCAGGTTGGCGTAATCCAGCCAGATTTCATTATTTTCCGGTTCCAGTTCTGTTACTTTATTGTAAGCCTGTTCAGCATCTTCTATAAAACCAAGTTTACCTTGCATATCTCCGTAAACATACCAGAATATCGGATAATCTTGATAAAATAAATAAAGACAAACAAGTTGTGGTCTATTGCCGCAGCGGAAAACGTTCCAGGTTAGCAAGTGCATTTGCTTTGTTAAAATAAGCCGAAGCAAATTTGTCGTCAATCGCAAGTGCATAATCATACGCCATAATCGCTTTCTCAAAAAGTTTAACCCGGTTGTAGGCAACACCCAGGTTGAACCAGGCGGTTTTTGAATAAGGATTTTTATCTAAAAATTCAGTGTAATAGGTGACCGCATCTTCTGATCTGCCTGTTATTTCATAACAAAAAGCAAGTTCATAAAGCGCAGCTTCATTCTCCGGATTTGCCTGGATGGATTTTTTCAGATAATAGATAGCATCTTCAGTCTTACCGTTATTCTCAAATTCAAAAGCCATGTTCAGATACACTTCATCCGGAACTTCAGTGAATTCCAGAGCTTTCTTGTAATTTTCAATGGCTTGATCTGTTAATCCCATCTGACTGTATACTCCGCCTTTCGTCATATATAATTCATCACTGGCAGGTTCCAGTCGCTCTGCTTTACTAAGTACCTCAAGCGCTTTATGGGTTTGATTGGTGGCAGATAATAATTGGGCCTGACGCAACATGAAAAATGTAGCAAAAGGATATTGCTCCAGAGCAAAATCAATCGCAGCAAATGCCTGTTTAGGATTATTTACGTCGATATAATATTCAACGATTTCCTCTAACTCATGTGTATCGAAAAAAAGGCGCTCCTCATTTTTGAGCATATTCTCAAAACGGTCGACCAGGACTTTTATCTCCTGTTCATCGCTGCCTTCAAATTCTTCGTTATCGTCACTCATACTATGCTTGCTGACTAACGTATTAAACCACGCTAAAGTTAACGTAAACCGATGGTTAAGTTAGTCTAACAAAATTAATTAAAATAAGGCTTGCTGACTCTTAAAATCAGGTGAATTTAAAAGCTTGTTAAGGTCATGAACAAAAGACCCGAGTTATTAACATTAACGCATGATTGATAGTAAAAATTTATATTTACCTCCTCTTAAAAAACTTACACGTGGCACTCATAAAATCGATTTCAGGAATCCGTGGAACAATTGGCGGACAGGTTGGGCAGGGTTTAACTCCGGTTGATGTAGTTAAATATGCAGCCGCATTTGGAACCTGGGTAAAAAAATATTCAAAAAATCAGCGTGTTCATATTGTTGTTGGTCGAGACGCACGCATTTCCGGTGATATGGTAAATAACCTGGTTTTGGGCACTTTACAGGGATTGGGGATTGATGCCATTGATATTGGCGTTTCAACAACACCTACGGTTGAAATTGCTGTGCCTGAAGAGAATGCAGATGGAGGAATTATTATAACGGCAAGTCATAATCCCAAACAATGGAATGCTCTTAAACTGTTGAATGAAAAGGGTGAATTTATTTCTGAGAAGGATGGGGCCGAAGTATTGAAAATTGCTGAGCAGGAAGCGTTCAGTTTTGCAGAAGTAAATGCATTAGGCAAGATAAAAAAGAACGACACTTATTTTCAAAAACATATTTCCCGCATTCTGGATTTATCACTTGTGGATGTGGAAGCAATTAAAGCCCGTAACTTTCGTGTAGTTATCGACTGCGTGAATTCATCCGGTGGAGTTGTTTTGCCATTGTTGCTGAATGCATTGGGCGTTGAAGATATAGTGAAATTGTATTGTGAACCAAATGGAGAATTCCAGCATAACCCGGAACCACTTCCTGAAAATCTTCGTGAACTTTCAAAGACAGTTACTAAAAGCAAGGCACACCTGGGCATTGTTGTAGATCCTGATGTAGACCGCCTGGCTATTGTTTGTGAGGACGGAGAAATGTTCGGTGAGGAATATACGCTTGTTGCTGTTGCAGATTATGTATTAAAGAATAGTAAAAAAGTAGGTAATACGGTTTCCAATATGTCGTCCACAAGGGCATTGCGGGATGTTACAGAAAAAGCGGGAGCAACTTATACCGCATCTGCCGTTGGAGAAGTAAATGTAGTGAAGCTGATGAAGGAAACGAAAGCTATCATTGGTGGTGAAGGAAATGGCGGGGTTATTTTACCAGAGTTGCATTATGGCCGTGATGCATTAGTCGGAATTGCTTTATTCCTGAGCCATCTTGCAAAATATGGTAAAAGCTGTTCTATGCTGCGTTCAACGTATCCCGATTATCATATCTCCAAAAATAAAATCGAATTATTACCTGAACTTAATGTAGATAAGATCCTGCAAGGCATTCAGGACAAATACAAAAAGCATCCTATCAATACAGTAGATGGTGTAAAGATTGAATTCAACAGTAAAGAGTGGGTTCATTTGCGCCGTTCAAATACAGAACCAATCATTCGAATCTATTCCGAAAGTGAATCGGAAACGACTGCCGATAATCTTGCAAAGAAAATTATGCTGGATATCCGGGAAATAATCAAGGCACAACAAATCCGCAATTAAATATTTTTCTCTGTGTTTCTTCGTGCCCTCCGTGTCTCGGTGGTAAAAGTTTAAACCACGGAGACACAGAGAACACATAGGTTCAGGGAGGAGTTCATGGAGTTAGTTGATCGTCTTTAGGTTTCATGAATTTCTCTTTTACCTATAAATCCTGTAAATTTGCATTCGTAAATCAACATCCCGATAGCTATCGGGGGTAATTCGTCAATCAAAATGAAGGTATATCTCGACAACGCCGCAACAACACCGCTTGATAAAGAAGTGATAGAAGCTATGCTGCCAGTGATGCAGAATCAATTTGGTAATCCATCTTCTATACATGGATTTGGACGTACCACACGTTCACTAATTGAAAACGCACGTAAGTCGGTTGCGAAAATACTGAATGTTTCTCCTGCTGAAATATTCTTTACATCTGGCGGAACGGAAGCAGATAACCAGGCTATTGTCTGCACCATTGCTGATCTTGGAATCAAACATGCGATTACTTCAAAAATAGAACACCATGCTGTACTGCACACTTTAGAAGCACTGGAAAAACAGGGCAAAATAAAATTAAGTTTTGTTAAGCTAACAAAAAATGGACACATCGATCTTAATCATCTGGAAGAATTGCTTAAGACAAATGAACGCAGCTTGATTTCATTGATGCATGCAAACAATGAGATCGGGAATTTATTGCCAATGAAAGATGTAGGACAACTGGCTGAAAAGTACAATGCTATATTTCATTCGGATACAGTTCAAACCATGGGTCATTATGCGATGGATTTGCAGGCGATTAATGTCCATTTTGTAACCTGTGCAGCTCATAAGTTTCACGGACCAAAAGGAGTTGGCTTTTTATATATCAGCAATAAAGTGAAGATCAGTCCATTTATTCACGGTGGTGCACAGGAACGTAACATGCGGGGCGGAACAGAAAATTTATATGGTATTGTAGGTCTCGCAAAAGCACTTGAAATAGCAATCCGTGACCTGAAAGAACACCAGGAATATATCCAGGGATTAAAGACATACATGATCAAACAACTTGAAGAAAATATTCCCGGCGTTGAATTCAATGGTGATGCAAAAGGGAGCTGTTTATATACTGTATTGAACGTCTTGCTTCCTTCCAATGAGAATGCTGAAATGATGTTATTCAATCTTGATATTAACGGTATTGCCGCATCAGGTGGTAGTGCATGCACCTCCGGCAGCAACCAGGGTTCACATGTATTAAAAGCAATTGGCAGCGACCAAACACGACCTTCAGTTCGTTTTTCATTCAGCAAATACAATACAAAAGAAGAAATTGATTATTGTATTGTAAAGCTGAAAGAAATGTATGCAGTAAGAGTTGCATAACATCTTAGTGTGAACTTAGTGTCCTGAGTGCACTTAGTGGTAAAAAGTCAGGATATCAGTTAATTTACTCGAGCCATTGTTTTAAAAGAACCGGAGAAGTACCTTTATATCAATGAAAATCACTTTTCTTGGCACAGGCACATCTCAGGGCGTTCCCATTATCGCCTGTCCTTGCCGCGTCTGCAATTCAATTGATCCCAAAGACAAACGTTTGCGTAGTTCGGTTATGATTGAAGATGATAGGAAAGTATATGTGATTGATACGGGACCTGATTTTCGTTACCAGATGCTCAGGGCAAAAGTGAAACAACTCGACGGAGTTATTTTTACACACGAACACAAAGATCATATTGCCGGCTTTGATGATATCCGCGCTTTCAATTATATTCTGAAAAAAAGGATTGATGTGTATGCAACAGATCGTGTACAGCAAGCAATTCGTCGCGAATTCCCTTATATTTTTGAAAATTTAAGTTATCCGGGAATACCTCAAATTAATCTTCATACAATAACAAAAGAGCCATTCACAATAAATAAAACACGTTTTACTCCTATAGAAGTCATGCACCATAAATTGCCTGTACTGGGCTTTCGTATTGGTGATTTCAGTTATGTAACAGATGCAAATTTTATTGCTGAAGAAGAAAAAGAAAAAATTAAAGGTTCGAAGGTTCTTGTATTAAATGCACTTCGACGTGAAGAACATATTTCTCATTTCACACTTCAGGAAGCAATTGATCTGGCAAATGAACTTGGATGTGAGAAAACATATTTTACTCATATCAGCCATCAACTTGGCCTGCATAGGGAAGTAGAGAAGGAGTTACCTTCAACTATTGCGTTGGCGTACGACGGTCTCGAATTAATACTCTGATCTATCTGTTACATTTGTATGTATCGTTAATCTGTTGAAACTGTTTGTAACTATTCTCTCTCTGATAAATTGCTTTTTCGGGAAATAATGACATAATTTGTTAAAACATAACCTTATTGATCCGCTGACGTATAAGGTATTTTAAACTAAAACATATGATCTCAACACCTCTACCTATAGCAGTAAAAAAAGTTGTTAAGTCCCGCATAGCTGAACTTGATGAAGCCAATCTTGGATTTGGTAAAATATTTTCCGACCATATGTTTATCTCGGATTTCCGTAATGGACATTGGGATAACGCCGGTATCACACCTTATGGGATGATGGAGTTTAGTCCGTCGAGTTCTATGATGCATTATGGACAAGCTATTTTTGAAGGCATGAAAGCTTACCGAAATGAAAAAGGTGAAGTATTCCTGTTCCGTCCTCTGGCAAATCATAAACGTTTGAATATTTCAGCAGTACGTATGGCTATGCCAACTATTTCCGAAGATGTGTTCATGGATGGTTTGTTGCAGCTTGTAAGACTGGATAGCAACTGGGTTCCTAAAAGCGATGGTGCTTCTTTATATATTCGTCCGTTCCTTATTGCTACCGATGATTATATAGGTGTGAAGCCTTCTGATACATATAAATTCTTAATCATTACCTCACCGGTTGGAAAATATTACAGCGAGCCTGTAAAGGTATTGGTAGAAACAAATTATATCCGCGCTGTTGAAGGTGGAGTGGGCTTTGTGAAAGCATCCGGTAATTACGGACGATCACTTTATCCGACCAAACTCGCACAACAAAAAGGTTATCAGCAGGTGATCTGGACAGATGCTCGTCATCACCGTTACCTGGAAGAATCCGGAACAATGAATGTAATGTTCGTAATTGATAATGTACTGATCACGCCTCCTACGGGAGATACAATACTGGCTGGGATTACACGGGACAGTGTTCTTACAATAGCACGCGACTGGAATATGAAAGTAGAGGAGCGTAAGATAAGTGTGGATGAAATTATAGACGCACAACGCAACGGTACATTGCAGGAAGCTTTTGGAACCGGTACAGCTGCTACAATTGCTCCAATTTGTTTAATAGGTTATGAAGGGAATGATTATTCTTTACCGCCAATCCAAACCACTTCATTCTCTTCCAGGGTAAACAAAGAACTTGACGATATTAAAAAAGGCCGCATTGCCGACAGGCATGGTTGGATGGTGAAGGTGTAATTCTTCATACTATTTATTCTTTATAGGAAAGGCGGCTAAAAGCCGCTTTTTTATTTATTATCAACCAATTAACAGCCTGTTGATAAAATAAATCGTTATTTCTTAACACTACCCCCCAAAAAAGAAGGTATATTTGCCTGACAATTGAAAATTTATCGAAGTACCCCCTAAATTTCAGGGGTATTAGGTGAAAAAGTTAATATTTTAATAAATTCAATTATTCTTAACTATCAATATAAATCGTCAATCGTAATTCGTAAATCAAAAAATTGAAACATGGCCATCCACAGATTCAAAGCACTGGAAGAAGTACTCAACCGAGTACCCGTAAATATTGATCTCCCTTCTGATAATGTATCGGACTATTATGGAAAAAATGTTTTTGGACGCGATGCTATGCGGGAATACCTGTCGGAAGAAGCCTTTGCAAGCGTAATGGCAGCTGTTGAAACAGGTACAAAGATCGATCGTAAAATGGCCGACCAGGTTGCTGCGGCTATGAAAGCATGGGCAAAGACAAAAGGTGTAAGTCACTATACACACTGGTTTCAGCCGCTAACAGGAACTACTGCAGAAAAGCATGATGCATTTTTTACACCAGTTGAAGGAGGAAGAGCGATTGAAAAATTTGGCGGTGACCAATTGGCGCAGCAGGAACCTGATGCATCCAGCTTTCCAAACGGCGGGATCCGCAATACGTTTGAAGCACGTGGTTATACAGCCTGGGATCCTACATCTCCCGCGTTTACAATAGGAAAAACACTGTGTATCCCAACGGTGTTTGTTTCTTATACAGGTGAAGCGCTTGATTTTAAAACACCGTTGTTAAAAGCTCTTCATGCCCTCGACAAGGCGGCAACTGATGTGTGCCAGTACTTTGATAAAAACGTTACAAAAGTAACTGCAACATTAGGCTGGGAGCAGGAATACTTTTTAGTAGATACTGCGCTTTACAATGCCCGTCCGGATCTGATCATGACAGGCAGAACATTATTTGGTCATGCTCCGGCAAAAGGCCAGCAATTGGAAGACCATTATTTCGGAAGTATTCCAGACCGTGCAACATCATTCATGCGTGAGTTGGAAGTGGAATGCTGGTTATTAGGCGTACCTATTAAAACCCGTCACAATGAAGTGGCGCCAAATCAGTTTGAATGTGCTCCTGTATTTGAAGAGTGTAACCTTGCTGTTGATCACAACCAATTATTGATGGACGTGATGGAAAAAGTTGCACGTCGTCATAATTTCCGTGTGCTATTGCATGAAAAACCATTTGCAGGAGTTAATGGAAGCGGAAAACATAACAACTGGAGTTTAGGTACCAACACCGGAAAAAATTTATTGAGTCCGGGTAAAACACCTAAAACCAATTTACAATTCCTGACTTTCTTTATTAATACAATCAAAGCGGTACATGATAATGCCGATTTAATGCGTGCAAGTATTGCTTCGGCAAACAACGATCACCGTTTAGGCGCGAATGAAGCGCCTCCTGCAATCATGTCGATTTTCATTGGTTCTCAATTGACACAGGTGTTTGCTGAATTGGAAGAAAAAGTTAAATCAGGAAAAATAATGACACCTGATGAAAAGACTGCATTAAAATTAGGTATCGGTAAAATTCCGGATATTCTCCTTGATAATACGGATCGTAACCGTACTTCACCTTTTGCATTCACAGGAAATAAATTTGAATTCCGTGCTGTTGGTTCATCCGCAAACTGCGCTGGTGCAATGACGGTGCTTAATGCGATCATGGCCGATCAGTTGCTTGTTTTCAAAAAAGAAGTAGATGCCCTGATCAATAAAGGTGTTGAAAAGGATGAAGCAATCTTCCAGGTTCTGGTTGGTTATATAAAAGCATCAAAGAAAATTTTGTTTGAAGGAAATGGATATGGAGATGAATGGGTGAAAGAAGCAGCAAAACGCGGTTTGAAAAATATTAAAACCACACCAGATGCGCTGGATGCTTATGTAAGTAAACAATCCATGGCTTTATTTGAACGGCATGGTGTAATGAGTCACCGTGAGCAGGAAGCCCGTCATGCTATTTACCTGGAAACATACACAAAGAAGATCCAGATCGAATCACGGATCATTGGTGATCTTTCGCTGAATCATATTATCCCGACAGCGATTCGTTATCAGAATCTGCTGATTGATAATGTTGGAAAAATGAAAGGTATTTTTTCAGGTGCAGAGTTCAAAAAGAATGCAAGTACACAACTGGAAATGATCCAGGAAATTTCTGAACGCATTTCTATCATCAAGACGAGCGTTGATGAAATGACTGAAGAGCGCAAGAAAGCCAATAACATTGAAGATCATAAGAAACAAGCTGTGTCTTATTGCGAAAAAGTGAAACCGTATTTTGAAACGATCCGTTACAACGTTGATAAGCTGGAATTGCTTGTGGATGATGAACAATGGCCGTTGCCGAAATACAGAGAGATGCTCTTCACAAAATAAAGTTTGGAACTAAAATTCCAAAATTCTTAATAGCCCTGGCCATAAGGTTGGGGCTATTAAATTATTTAACACAAGATAATATTTGAGTTAGCCCTGATTATTGCGTTGCTGTCTGATAAACCTGGCGATAATCCAATTAATCAGTTTGTCGTAACGTGTCTTTTTGCCAATGATCCCGTTAAAACCTTCTACGATAAGTACAATTCCCGGAATTACAATAATGACAAAAGGAAGAGGCCACAATCGCAGATAAGTTCCCATAATACTTATGATTGTAAGAAGGAATCCCACAAACATTCCGAATAAAAATAAAAGGTGGAATAGAAACGGATGTGTGTGGCGCATATCTTTTGTCTGACTGTAAGCACGCGCTTTATTAAAGCTATCAAAATCGTAATGAAAATCCTGTTTGCGCCTTTTTGATCTATTGATGATCTCATCATCTGTTTGTGGTTGGTAGCCGGCTTTATTTCTGTATTTATATTTCAGGTCGAAACGAAACCGTTTGTCTTCATCTGATAAAACCTCGTAAGCTTCGTTGATCTGGGCAAAAAGCTGGTGCGCGTTTGCGGATTTACTGACATCAGGATGATATAATTTGGCCTTATTCCTGTAGGCTTTTTTAATTTCCTCCAACGAAGCTCCTGATGGAATATCGAGTATTTTATAATAATCCGTATACATTATCAGCTGGTAGCGCCTCTACAAGGTAATAAATTACTGTGTAACGGTTATTTAGCCCCTGATTTTTGCTAATTTTAGAATCCTTGTTTAAAATGATTTATGGTTAAGGGTTTACTTGAGGAATATAGAATCATTGCTCCTGCAATTGCTACAGCAGGAGTGTATTATTTTACCACAGATCCAGGTGTTCAGTATGAAGTTCGTTTCGGCAGGAGACAGGATAATATATTGCATGCAACCATTGTTTTCGGTGTAATTAATGATGAGTTTGAGGGGGAAGAATATGTAGTAACCAATAAAGGCGACCTGTACCGGGTAATGGCAACAATTGTTAAAGTTGTAAAGATGTTCATGGAGCAACATCCTAAAATGGTAGCCTATGAATTTACCGGGATTGCAAAAGAAGGAGAAAATGACAGCCGTTTATCCCAACGGATAAATCTATATAAGCGTTACCTGCCTAAAATATTTGAAAGCAACGAATGGAGTTTTGATTATAGTGGAGGAAATACAGTAGTCGTAAACAGAAAAAACTAAAGAACATTGACCAGGCCAGATATTAAAAAGTTAAAAGCTTTCTTCAGTAAAAAACGTAAAATTGTAATTGTCACGCATTGGTCACCTGATGGGGATGCAATGGGGTCTTCGCTGGGGTTATATGCTTTTTTGAAAAAACTTGGGCATACAGTTAATGTCATCACACCAAATGCATACCCTTCATTTCTCTATTGGCTTCCTGGGAATAAAAGCGTTTTGGTTTTTCAGGAAAAAACTTTAATGGCAAAAAAAACAGTCGCAAAAGCGGATTTCATTTTTTGTCTCGATTTTAATTCACTTAAACGCATTGACAAATTAGGTGACGAGGTTGCCAAAAGCAAAGCAGAAAAAATGATCATAGATCACCATTTACAACCGGATGATTTTGCAGATTATTTGTATCACGATGTAAAAGCATGTTCAACAGCGGAATTGATCTACCAGTTTATCATAGATCTTGGTTTCAAAAAACTGCTGAACAAGGATATCGCAAATTGCCTGTATACCGGGATTATGACTGACACCGGCTCGTTCAGGTTTCCGTCAACTACTTCAAAAACACATCGCATTGTCGCGGAGCTTATAGATGCCGGCGCAAATAATTCAGATGTGTATAATCATGTATTTGATGATAATACCGCCGACAGAATTAAATTACTTGGTTATTGTCTGGCTGAAAAGTTAAATGTATTTCAGGAATACAGGACAGCAATGATAAGTCTTTCTGAAGACGAACAGAATCAGTTTAATTATCAGAAAGGTGATACAGAAGGTGTTGTAAATTATGCACTTTCAATCAGGGGAATTCGTTTTGCCGCATTTTTTGCCGAGCGTGATGGAATCATTAAAACATCTTTTCGTTCGAAAGGAAGTTTTGATGTCAATAAATTTGCACGTACCAATTTTGAAGGAGGTGGACATGCTAATGCTGCCGGTGGAATGAGTAATTTATCGCTGGACCAGGCAATAGATAAATTTGTAGCATTGTTGCCTTCTTATAGTAAACAATTAAACAGCAAAAAATAAAAGATGGCACTTCGTTTGTTTATTTTGCTGATAACTTGTTATGCAGTTTCCTGCAATACAAGTAATAGTACCCAGGGTAAAAAAGTGAATTACGATAGTCTGAAAGATCCACTGATTCAGGCCAACA
>Ga0206957_1184_pt1 | contig 10952 bp, 10 predicted proteins | sample Alteio_BWOrgHeat_32_FD_152975 | JGI IMG/M metagenome (GOLD analysis project Ga0206957, IMG submission 152975) | Enriched cells from forest soil in Barre Woods Harvard Forest LTER site, Petersham, Massachusetts, United States -... | ecosystem: Environmental > Terrestrial > Soil > Temperate forest >...
TTAACCTGGTTTTTTTACTTTCATGGCGGCTATTTTATTGGATAAGGAGGTGGATTGGAACTATATATTGAAGACTCAAGAGAAATATATGAACCAAAAAGAAATCTCGCTCACGAATAAAAATAGCCTTTAAAAATGCTGATCGCCTGAACCCATCTGAGTTTTGCGAGTTTGAGATCGCATTTGAGCAGTCTATAAATGACCGCAAGAAAACTTCGGGCAGTGTAAAAAAGAGCGTAGTATATGGGATAGTTATTAAGGCGCAGTACGCGACCAAAAGTGGATACCATTATTTACATTTACGATTAAACCTGGCTAAGTGATGCCTTAACGTGGAGTTTTTGGATTCGGCATAATTAAAAAAGTGGGGGGTTAATTTTTAGGATTTACTATTGATAATCAGATGGTTATCGATGTTTTCTAAAAATTATGAATAAAAAGCTGCCCAAAATGCGCATCTTCCAAGATTAAAAAGAATGGACTGAAACGCGGCCTGCAAGGATGGCGATGCAACTTATGCATGCATCGCTGGATGATCAGAAGCAATCATAAAAGAGATTATCGGCGCTATTACCGGGAATGGTTATTTGGCCGGAGGACTCTTAACGATATATCCAGCATGCTGGATATATCGTTGCCGAAACTTACACAAGAATTTGACCGGCTGGAAGTTGATTCTGCCATAAAAACCGCTCCTTCCGAGCCAATCAACCTGATGATCGATGCCACATTTTTTGGCAGGGAATATGGCTATCTTTGTTTTCATGATGGCCGGAGCATCATTTACTTCTTTGAGATCAAAACCGAATCAGTCCGTAACTTGAGGAAAGGATTGAAGGCATTGGTGGAAGCGGGCTACCGGTTTAAGAGCTTCACCATCGATGGTAGAAAAGGTTATTTGCAAAACATACGAAAGATGTTTGGCAATGTGCCTGTACAAATGTGTTTGTTCCACCAAAAAGCCATCATCAGAAGATACATCACTGATAGACCAAGAAGCATTGCGGCCAGGAGTTGAAAGCCCTAATGCAAAAGCTTTGCAATGCAGAACCACAGACTTTCATTGATAGGTTCTTCGCTTTGCAGGAAAAATACAAATCCTTCCTCCTCACCAGAAACGGCAAAAAAGAATACAGGCATCAAGCTTTAAGAGCCGCCTTCAGATCACTCGAAACCAATCTGCCTTATCTCTTCATCTATAAAGAAATCCCAGACGCCAATATCCCGCCTACCATCAACCACCTGGAGGGTGCCTTCTCTCACCTGAAAGAAAAAATCCTAATCCACCGGGGGTTGCGTCAAGATAGAAAGAAAAAAGCCGCAACTTTTATCCTCTCCAGCCTACCACTCCTTTAATTATGCCTTGGATTCATCCTACTCAACTGATTACACTCTCTAATTTGATGCAAAATTAATGTGTGTTCGTGAGTAAATAATAGTCTGCTCAGTTTTGAAATAAGTCAATATATTGATTGATAGCTTTATCCATAGAGAAAAAATCTGCCCTTTCTTGTATTAATTGTTGTGGGACAATGGAACCATCCAATACTTCATTAATTGACCGTGCTAAAGCTTCGGAATCTTTTACAGGAACTAGCTTTCCATATTTTCCATCTTCTAATACTTCCCTAGGGCCACTTCTTGTATCCGTCGAAACTACTTGACAACCGCAGGCCATAGCTTCAACCAATACTAGACCAAACCCTTCCATATTGGAGGCAAGAGCAAAAACCGAGGCATTACTCATGTAATTATAGACATTCTCTACAAATCCCGGCATATCAACATCATCGCCTATATTTAATTCACATACCAGGGTTTCAAATTCCAAGCGTCTATAACCTTCCCCTATTATAATCAATTTTGCTTTTCTAACTTTTCTGATCTTAGCAAAAGCCCGAAGCAAAGTTGGAATATCCTTATCTAAACTAAGGCGGCAGGTAGTAATTATAACCGGAATTTCTTTTTGGTTTAGCCAAGGATGAGAAATTGGTAATTTAGATTTTGAACGTATTTCATCTAAATCCAATGGATTATATATACATTTAATTCGCTCTTTCTTAATCCCAGTAATAATATGTAAACCTTCGCCAACTTCCTTGGATACCGCGACGATCTCGTCTGCAAGTCTATATAATTTTAATATTAAATTATCCCGAAATCTTTTCTGCCAATTTCTTTTGTAATTACCAAACCTTATCGCATTACCAAACCGTATTGCCCCGGCATCATGTTCAATTATAATCACACGCGCTGGTTTTAATGCCATAATATTAGCCAATATTATTGTTCCATTGCTAACTGCTCCACCTGAAAGCAGAAAATTTGGGCGGGAAAAAAGCAGGTGGAATCCCAGAAAAAACCAATAAAACCATTTATTTTTTGCTTTAAAATAAGTTATTTTTATCTCTAAGGGCATGCGATTAATTACTGGTTTAAGCTCCTCTCTTAATATAACCTCTACATCATAACCCTTTTTGTTAAATCCAATGGCCAAATTAGCCAATACTTGTTCACCACCACCGAAAACACGGCTCATAATAAAAATAGCTATTTTTTTATTTTTTTTCAAAATTTTTCCTGACATAATTAACTAGCTCTGATAACGTCTTTTGTTTTTGTAACGGCTATTTTATTTGACAGTAAGGTCTGGAAGGAGGGATAAATACCGTTTTTTCTGTAATTCAAGGATAAAAGTAGCCTTTAAGAGTGTTAATCATTAAAGTCCACTTAAATTTAGCAAATCTGAGATCACATTTGAGCAATCCTAGAATAATTCCAAAAAAATTTCGGGCGCTGCGGAAAAGTACATGATAGATAGAATAGTTATTAAGTTGCAGTACGCGGCCAAAACCACATGAATATGAAATAACTCTCTTCATGGTACTGGCATCCAAAATGGTATCTACCTGAGGATGGTGAGTAAATAAGTCATGGAAGAAAGCAATTTTAACTCCTTTTTCTAAAGCACGAAGCACAAAATCGGTTTCCTCGCCTGAACCGAAGGGAGTACCGGAGCCAACACCCAGCGTCTCATTGAAACCGCCAATAAGGGTTGCAACACTGGTACGGACAAAAATACAGTTGGAATTACCGGAATACCAGATATTGGCCCGGGTTACAGGTTGAGAAGATGACAGGAAGCGGCTATTTGATTCATTGCCGGTAGCGTCAAGGGTGCGGCCTGTTATGATACCGAGATCAACATAATTTTGGAACAACGAAATGATACGTGCAATGAGGTTATATGGATACCAGCAATCATCATCCGGAAAGCCGATGATAGAACCCCGGCAATGTTTAATGCCGACGTTACGGGCACGAGAAAGGCCAGGAGTGGATCGTAGATAATGCACATGTAGTTTTTCTGATGCCCTTGCAATTATCTCACTTAAGTAACCTGGTGGATTCTGGTCTACTATAATAAATTCAAAATCAGCGCAGGTCTGAGCTTCAAGCGAGTTTATCAAGCGAAGGATACAATCGATTCTTCCATATGTACACATTACCAGCGAAACAGCAGGTGGGTTAGTCATACGCAGGAAATGCTTTTAGAAATTCATAGATTGTTATAGGTTTCATAGCAAACTTCTCTCATATAAGCACATTACCGCTATGAAAACAAACAAGAAAAAAATAGCTATTTTTATTCCAAGCCTGATTTTTGGCGGCGTTGAGCAGATGATGCGCAGTTTGGCTGTGGGCTTTTCCATTCATGGTTATGAGGTGGAGGTAATATTGAGAGGTGAGGTTAAGGAAATAACATCCCGGTTGCCCAGTGGAGTAAAGATAACTTATCTGAAAGCCAGCAACCGGCTGGTTGCGCCATTTTTTCTGGCTTACCATCTTTTTTTTGCTAGGCCACATATATTAATTTCCGGTTTTGTTTATGGTAATGGAGCAATAATACTTGCCAATATTCTTGCCTTTAAACCAGCCCGGGTGATTGTCACCGAACATGGGGCCAGCGCGCTCCGTTTTGGTTATGCTTTCAAATTAAAAACTAAAATTTTGACCCTCCTGTTAATCAAAATATATTTTCTTGCCAATACTATAATAGCTGTATCGAAAGAAGTGGCGGAAAGTTTGTCTATAATATCAGGACTGCCGGAGACCCGAATAAAAGTTATTTATAACCCGCTGGATTTAGAGGAAATCCGGTCAGAGTGCCAGGCTGCCAGCAATCATCCATGGTTTAAAGATAAAAATGTTCCAGTAATTGTCACAACCTGCCGGCTTCACCCGGATAAAGATGTTCCGACTTTGCTTCGGGCATTTGCCGAAATTAGAAAGGATCGCCAGGCAAAATTAATTATTATAGGTGAGGGCAAACAGCGCCCGGAGCTTGAGGCTTTGGTAAAGGAACTGAATATCAGCGGGGATGTCGATATTCCGGGTTTCGTGGAAAATGCATATGCTTATATGGCAAAGGCTGCGGTTTTTGCCTTTGCCTCCAATACCGAAGGCTTCGGTCTGGTCTTGGTTGAAGCTATGACCTGCGGTTGCCAGATTGTTTCAACGGATACACCAAGCGGGCCGAGGGAAGTTCTTGATAATGGGAAATATGGTAAGCTAGTGCCGGTCAAAGATCCTTCTGCTTTAGCTAAAGCTATAAAAGAAGTGTTGGATGGCGATATTATTCCTAAGCAGCTTTTATATGAAAGAGCCAATGATTTTTCCATGGAGAAGGCAATTACACAATATATCGATTTATTTGAGTAATTAAGGTTTAAGCTGATTGATCCGGTTATACCTATCTTCAAAGCGGATAATATCATCTTCTCCAAGATAAGCTCCCACCTGAATTTCAATAAGATCAAGATTGATTTTACCAGGGTTCTCCAAGCTATGTTTTGCTCCCATCGGCACATAAAAAGAGCGGTTCTCGGACAGGAAATATTCCTTCCCGTCAAGATAGACCTTGGCCGTACCGCGAACTACTATCCAATGTTCCGACCGGTGATGGTGCATTTGCAGGGATAACTTTTCTCCCGGCTTAACATTTATATGCTTAACTTTATATCTTCCTCCCTCGTCTATTGATTCGTAATAACCCCAGGGGCGGTAAACTTTCGTGTGACTATCAGCCAATTCTGCATCCGTCTTCCTTATTTTTTCCACCAGGGCTTTTAGGTCCTGTACCATATTTTTGTTTGCGACCAATATGGCGTCTTTGGTAGAAACCACGATGAGATTATCCACTCCAAGCATATTGATGGTAGCGCCGTCGCTCCTGACATAAGAATTTCCGGTATCCATTAAATTAGCCTTACCGATAACGACATTGCCGTTTTTATCCTTATCCAGCATGTCCCATAATGAATCCCATGAGCCTATATCGCTCCAACCGCAATCGATGTTTATGGTAACGCCTTTTTTGGTATATTCCATGACAGCATAATCGACGGAAACCGAAGGTAATTTGGCAAAAGATTTTTCATCCAGCCGGATGAAATCCATGTCGTTTACTTTTTTAGCTATAGATTCAATACATAAATCTATAATTTCCGGTTTGAATTTTTTTATTTCGCTTAGGTACGTTTTGGCAGAGAAAAGAAGAATGCCGCTATTCCAACTATAATTCCCGGAACGAACATACTCCTTTGCAGTTTCCAGATCAGGTTTTTCAACAAAACCTGCCGTTATGGAAATACCACGCTCTTTATCTATTATTTCACCATTATTTATATAGCCGTAAGCAATTTCCGGATGGGTGGGTTTAATACCGAAAGATACGAGAGAACCTTTTTCCGCCTGGCCTATTCCATTCCGCACGGCGCTTAAGAATTTTTCTGAATCCTTAATGATATGGTCGGACGGCATGGCAAGCATAACCGCATTTTCTCCATACGCCTCTTTCACATAAAGGGCGGCAATCGTCAAAGCTGGAGCGGTATTACGGCCCACCGGCTCTAAAATTATAGTGGGCGACTCAATATTTATTTGCCGTAATTGCTCAGCGACAATAAAGCGATGTTCGGCATTGCATATAATTATAGGAGGAAAAAACCCAGGTTCTTTTACCCTTCTGCAAGTTTCTTGAATTAAAGTAAGTTCGGTAGAGTATAAGTTCAGAAATTGTTTTGGATAAGTGGCTCGGGATAAGGGCCATAGCCTTGTTCCCGCACCGCCGGAAAGAATGATCGGAATTATTCTCATATATAACTAAAACTGCTTATTAAGATGCTTGTAATTGTAACATGAAATGATCGCCTAGACAGGTACTATTTCTTTATAAGACATCGGCAAAACCGTCTGTGCCATCACCGAATCAACGGCACGTTCAATCGTTTCAATCCCGCGATAGCATGGAATTACAACACTTACAGGGATGGTTTCTTTCTGAGGCATGATAATCTACTTTGCTAAATAGCGGCTCTTTGCAATACAACCTAGTTTACCTAAGATTGTGCCTTTATAATACTCGGTTCGTAACCTATCAACTACTTCCCAGCATTTATATATCAATAGGTTAGCCCTGGCAACCACATGGCAATCAGGGGAGTCGATTTCTCGCCATTTCTTTATAATGGGGGATAGAAATTATAGTTATTTGAATAAATGTCTCGATAATTTCTTCAAATAGCTATAAATCCCAAGGATAGAATGCAAATATTCAAAGGTTGGAAAGAGTTCAAGGCAAAACCGCAAGCGGAGAAATTCCAATATTTCTCCCGCCCGTCTTCTTTACAAAATAAAACTATTCATCACCTGATTTACGCACAGCAATTGACGCGCGAATTTACCGGCGAACTGTTCGCGCTCGCCGATAAAATCCGCGATATGGCGAAAACCAAGGAAGGGATGGATTCCTTGCAAAGGCTGGCGTCCGACAAGCGCGCGATGTTGTTTTTCGTCCAGCCCTCGACGCGGACTTTTCTCTCTTTCTTAAACGCCTGCCATATACTGGGGATAAAAACCTCGGAAATCCGGGATACTGCGACCTCATCGGAAATAAAGGGCGAATCGCCGGAAGATGCAGTTCGCACATTTTCCAGCTATGTCGATCTGATAATCGTCCGCCATGCCGAGGAAGGTTTCGCGGAAAAATCGGCATGGGTTTTGAACCAGTCCGGCCGCCCGATCCCGATCATCAACGGCGGCTCGGGCAAAGACGAGCACCCGACCCAGGCGCTGCTCGATTTATACACCATCAACCGCTCTTTAGGGAAAATCGACGGCAAGAAAATCGCCATGGTCGGTGATTTGAAGCGTGGCCGTACCATCCGCTCGCTCTCACAATTGCTGGCGAATTATAGCGACGTCGAGATTTTTTTCGCAGCAGCAGAACAATATCAGATGAAGGACGATATCCTGGAATACCTGAAAAAACGTGGTGTTCCGTTCAGCCTCACCTCTGATTTTGAATCGGTGATTCCTAAGGCGGATGTGATTTACTGCACCCGCATCCAGGACGAATATGATGAAAACGGGGAATCGGAAAAAATCGATTATCGCAAGTTTCATTTCGAGGAACGGCATCTGGCTTCTTTAAAAAAAGACGCGATAATCATGCATCCATTCCCACGCCGGCTGGAGATCGCCACGGCAATCGATAATGACCCACGCGCCAAATATTGGGAGCAGGCGCGTAACGGCATGTGGATAAGGGCGGCGCTGATGCTGAAAATTCTGGGGCGGGAACCATAAAAGGAGGGAGTATGCAAACCGATAAATCAATAAAAAACTATCTGCCGCTGATAGCCATATTAATGGTAATATCATTATCTTCCTTAGCGATTTCGGAGCGAACTGGTGCAGCGTTAATGCCGATTTCTATGGGATTGTTTCTAGTTATTTTCGCCATGCTGAAATTGATCGATCTGGAAAATTTCGCTAAGGGCTTCGGTATGTATGACGCGGTCACAAAAAAATACCCGGCTTACGGCAAAATTTATCCGTTCATTGAGCTGGCACTCGGGTTGCTTTATTTGAGTGGGTTTTTCCCAATGATCGCTTCACTCGCCACCATCGTGGTCATGAGCATTGCAGCTTACGGAGTGCTGCGGGCGCTCAAGAAGGGTTCGAAAGTTAAATGTGCCTGTCTGGGAACGGCGATAAATGTGGCGCTCTCAACCGTCAGCCTGTTCGAAAACTTGCTGATGGTGGCGATGGCGGCTATCGGACTGATCCGCATGGCAAGTATAGGGCAATAATTCCACAGAGCGGAATCTAGCTATACTGTTCTAAACTAGAGCCTGTCGGACAGTTTCCGGAAGGATTGGATTGCGCTGTGATGCAAAAAATGACAATTTTATAAGAATGAATTATATTCCCCTTTATGGCAAAGAAAATTCCCGTCGCAATCCTCGGCGCCAGCGGCTATACCGGCGCGGAGCTGGTGCGGCTGCTATATAACCATCCGCATGCGGAAATAATATCGCTCGCCGCCGAAACCAGTGCCGGCAGGGAAATGGCCGAGGTTTACCCGCACCTCCGCGCGCTGGTCTTGCCAAGAATAGTCGCGCTGCCGCAAGTGAAATGGAATGAAATCCAGGCGGTTTTCTGCTGTATGCCGCATGGGGCGAGCCAGGAAATCATCGCGCAATTGCCGCGGAATCTAAGGATTATCGACCTTTCCGCCGACTTCCGCATTTATGATAGCGCGACCTATGAAAAATGGTACGGCCATCCGCACCTGGCGCTTGCTCTGCAAAAAGAAGCGGTTTACGGGCTCTCCGAAATCTATCGTGCGGCGATAAAAAATGCCCGGCTCGTCGCTAATCCCGGCTGTTATCCGACATCCGCGCTCTTGCCGCTGGTGCCGCTGATGAACAGCGGAAAAATCTCGCTGGACGGCATCATAATCGATGCGAAATCCGGCGTCACCGGCGCGGGCCGGAAAGCTCTACAGGAAAATCTTTTTGCCGAGATAAACGAGGACGTGCGGGCATATTCGGTGGGTGGGCACCGGCATGTTGCGGAAATCGAGCAGACGCTTTCCGCCGCTGCGCTTGGAACGAAGGTGACGGTCACTTTCACGCCGCAAGTGGTGCCGATGAACCGCGGTATTCTTTCGACGATATATTTGAAAATGGTGCCGGGTGTTACGGCCATGGAGTTAAGGGAAATCCTGGAATTGCAATATGAAAATGAGCTGTTCGTGAAGGTCATGCCGCCGGGGCACGCACCTTCCACGCGTGAAGTCCGTGGCGCAAATCATTGCTTCATGAATGTTTTTGAGGATCGCGCGCCGGGCCGGGCGATCATCGTTTCCGTCATCGACAACCTGGTGAAAGGCGCATCCGGCCAGGCGGTGCAGAATTTCAACATCATGTTCGGCTTCCCGGAAGATGCAGGGCTGAACCAGGTGGCGGTGTTTCCTTGAGATGCCGCAAATTCTTCCATACAAAGGCAAATCCCCAAAAATCTCCCCCACCGCCTTCATCGCGCCGGGGGCGGTGATTATCGGCGATGTCGAAATCGGCGATCATGCCAGCATCTGGTTCGGTTGCATCGTGCGCGGCGACGTAAACCATATCCGCATCGGCGCGGGCACGAACATCCAGGATAATTCGGTGGTGCATGTGACGCGGAAAACCGGGCCGACAATCATCGGTTCCGGCATCACCATTGGGCATCAGGTGGTGCTGCATGCCTGTACGCTGGAGGATGGCTGCTTCATTGGGATGCATTCGACGATATTGGATGGCGCGGTGGTGGAAAGCGGCGGAATGGTTGCCGCCGGGGCGATGGTTTCCCCGCATAAACGCATCCCGAAAGGCCAGATATGGGCAGGAAATCCGGCGAAATTCCTGCGTGAAATGCGGCAGGAGGAGGTGGATTATATCAAGATTTCCGAGCGGAGTTACATCGAACTGACTGGAGAATATCTATAGCCGGTAGGGCACCTGGATTTCCATTTTTTCCGTCGGATAATCCTTGGTATTTCGCGTGAACAATACCACTTCCTTCGTTTTCGCTGTAGCCCAGATGATGGCGTCGGGAAGTTTTATCTTATACGATTTCCTTATAAATATAGCGTTTTCCGCAATCGCCGTATCCACTTCCACTATCTCGAAATTTTTCAGGAAATTCCTTATTGGCTTTTCATCCTCATCGGTTGCGCCTATCATAACTTCCATATAGGTGATGATGCTTATGAGCGGTTTCTGCGAACTTTCCAGCAATTTCCGCGCCTGCGGCACACCAAGCAGATAATCTATGAGGATATTAGTATCGAAAACCACCCGCACGGATTTTATTCATCCCATTCCGAACGGAGTTTTTGCTGATATTGCCGGCTGTTGATTTTTCTATTTTTCCACAGGCCGAAAACTTTCCGCGAATCTTCGGATGAATATTGCTCCAAATATTTTTCAACCGCGCGCCGGACGGCCTCCGCTCGTGAAATCTCTTTGCTATGGCAAAGTATCGCAAGTTTCTCGAGTTTATTTTCAGGTATGTCGATCAATATACGCATATCATATATATATATCAGATATATCCATGGCCGGCAAGATTAAAATGATGACAATTCGCCCATCCCGGATATAAAATCAGTACATGAAATTATTGCGCTATGGCCCCAAAGACAACGAAAAACCCGGCATATTAGCTGCCGATGGTCGAATCCGGGATTTATCGTCCGTTATTCCAGATATTTTACCCACAACTTTGGCGTCGGAAAAGCTCGCCGAACTTATCCGTATCGATCATGCGAAATTGCCGATAGTTACTGGAAATCCAAGAATTGGCGCGCCGGTGGCCGGTGTGTCAAAGCTGGTCTGCGTCGGCTTGAATTATACCGATCATGCCCGCGAAACCGGCCGGACCCCCCCGAAAGAGCCGATATTATTCATGAAAGCGACCAGCGCCATCTGCGGCCCGGATGACGATATAATAATCCCGAAAGCATCGCAAAAAACCGACTGGGAGGTGGAGCTCGGCGTCGTCATAGGAACGAAAGCGCAATATGTTTCGGAAGCCGAGGCGCTGGAATATGTTGCCGG
>Ga0206957_1185_pt1 | contig 10851 bp, 10 predicted proteins | sample Alteio_BWOrgHeat_32_FD_152975 | JGI IMG/M metagenome (GOLD analysis project Ga0206957, IMG submission 152975) | Enriched cells from forest soil in Barre Woods Harvard Forest LTER site, Petersham, Massachusetts, United States -... | ecosystem: Environmental > Terrestrial > Soil > Temperate forest >...
GCGACCTTTGATTGGCGACTTATTTCAGATTGTGAAAAATGGCTTTCTAATAATTCGAATGCGACTGTTGTGTTAAGCCTTGCTGAATGTAGTGCGAATAATGTATATAGTCACATGCTATGTATACATCAATATTTACAATCAAGCGATTTGAAATGGGTTAAGTGTACAGTCGACAAATTAACCTCCATCTTTTACTGTGCGGCCGAATGGAACAATTTATGTACTGAATAATTTGATTCAAGAGTCACCGTTCATTGTTATTATTATTTTATTGTACATGTTTCTTTCAATCTTTCTGTTCATTTTATATTATATAATTTATAGTTTCATATTCGCTAGTTTTATATACGATCGACTTGAAGCTTCAAAAACCGTTGAGTCGATAGGGTCATTCGTCCAGACACTTGTAACTGTTTTAAACGTGGTAATCGATATACATGATTGGCAAGCGCTATACATTGAGGTTCATGTAAACGACATTGAAGCAGGATTAACGTTTCAAGAGAAGGAGGAAGCGAACACATAAGAGCAGGAAATTGAGGTGTATCTAAATCATTTTCACTCATATCGAGCAAGACAAGATTGGTTAAAGATGGTAATTCATCGATGAGCAACTCGACTGCATATTCCGTGGACAAGGAAATATTTGCAATACGTAAATGGGTCAAAAATTTCATTTTGTGCAAATGAGGAATCCATTGATGTAATGCACACGGGTTCATCATGATATGAGACAATGATAATTCTTGAAGGAGGGGCGTAATAATCGATTGACTGCCTGCGTACATATTCCATAAATCGAATACAGCCCCAAGATTATGCGAAAACTGTAAAATTCGTAGCCGTTGCATAGGAGGAAAACAAGGAAACAGATAGTTGTATGATAAATTGAGGGTATGAAGATAGGGGAATCGTTCAAGAAGTGGAAAGACTTCATCTTCCAATACTGTATCTTGAATGCCTAGTTGATTCGATGATAAATCAAGTATTTCTAAGCCTATTGGAAGTCGTTGTAAGAGTCTAGATAAATAGGTAGAGCCGACATGTCCTGAACTCCAATGGAGACTGTCTTTCAAGGTATGACTCATATTTAAATGAGTCAAAGAAGGCATTTTTTGAACTTGTTGGCTTAGTAGAAGGAGAGTGGGATCTTCGATTGAATTATGCGAGATGTTAAATAATTTTAATTTAAACAATCCTGGTCCTCCTTGACCTAAAAGCGAGTGAATGCAATAGGTCGATAAATGATTATGGGCAATGTCAAGAGAGGTCAGCGAAGGTAAATGAACAAGAGATTTCCAAAGAAAGGGACATGTAGAAGGAAGTAAAATCACTTGCAACGATTCTAAATGGGTAAACCATTTACTTTGTTTAATCCATCGATTCGTGGACATGATATCTAAGAAATGTAAATTCCACAAAGATGACCGACACAAGAGGGATTGAGAAACGGGTTGTAGGTCAGGACGCCATACCAACGTCATCCAATTCCATGTATATCGATATGTACGCGCATATGCAGAGGCACGGTTGACAGGAATGACACCCAATAGATCACGAGAAGGAAGATATCCGAATATCCGTGACCACAATTGGGAATTTCTCCACCACTTTTCACTCGTATACATCATTTTTTTACGTTTGAATAAAGATTCAGAAGAATCAGATGAATTAGATGAATCAGTTGAATCAGAAGACTCATGTTGATGATGATGTTGTCGTCGTCGTTTTTTAACAGGAAATGGGGAGCGCATATAGGATAAATGGCTAAAAAATATAGTTGACATAAATGAATATTAAATATTAATTAAATATTAACTAAATATTGATCATGTTATAATAAACTTTACAATTACAAAAGGAATAGAATGCTTTTTTTTATTCTATTCCTGGAGATAGCAATTCAACAATATCTTGGCTAAAGAGTGTATTTGAATAATTACCATTTATACATTCTTCTATCATTTCGTTTTCTTCCTCTTGTTGGCTATCTTTAGATAATTGCGATTCTATAGAGTCAGAACACGAAGATGATAGTTCTTCTCCCGAATCTAGATACGCCGAAATGAGAGGAAAAGAATCTAAATCACTTTCCTTTATTTGTAACGAATTGTTCCAATCAGAAACATAAGATATGTAACATACGGTACCGACAAGAACATTCCAAGCATATGACGTATTAACTTTTAGTTGGCAGCCTACTTTTAATGGCACTTCACCATGATTGTACATACGCATTACCTCTTGTGGCGACCATACTACAGGACAATATGGAAATGTTTCCTGAGGATCCACCATACAATAAACAGGATCGTTGTCTCCATACTTGATTTCAATCGAAAGAATGAGTGGTGTTTCATTTTTAATAATGACGTATTGCAATACTCGATAACTACGTTTATTGGATATTTGTGAGATGGATAAACGTCTAAGATCTCTGTCCATAAGCCCAGCTTTAGAAAGAGCACCTTTCCACAGGCAATATGTTTCAGGAGAATTTGATGTATCAGATGTATCAGATGTATTAGAAGATTGTCTCGAATATTCAGATGAATTCTCGGATGAATGAGTAGATGAATGTTCAGAATCATCATATCCACTATTCTCGTTATACTCACTTGAGTTGCAAGGTTTATAGGAGTGACTAGACATTATGGATAAAGTATTATTTACAACTAATATGTTAAATAAACAAAATAAAAATATAATTACATGTCAGTGATATTACAGTAAAAATATCGATATATATGAAATTAACATGCATTCATTGTATTGCTGTGAATGAAAATGAAACAAACTACTGTCTCTTGCATTTGCTTTGTTGAATTCGATTCATACAAAAAAGACGAACATTCATATTTTTGTATGTTCTTTAATTCCACCATTATTTCCAATATTATATAATGGATTATCAATCTCCATGGGTAGACTGTTTCGCTCCAAAAGCATTGAATCAATTGGTAGGTCATCCTTCTCATGTAAGATGTCTTGAAGAATCAATAAAGCAACGTCAATATCCTCACTTTATGCTATCAGGTGCCCCTGGTACCTCCAAATCAAGCTGTGCACGATGCTATGTGAATGATGTGATCAAGTCAGTTGCAATGTGTATCATAAATAGTAATCCTAATACTAAAACAATTTCTCAAGAAACACTGGAGCAAGATATTCGACGGCTTTGTGTCAAAGAAATAAATGCTAGTGTTGTTTTATCAGCAAATGATCTCATTGATGGATGTTTGGTTCCTTTTGCTAGATCCGAATTACCTGAAACATGGAGACCCCTTATTCCTCATATCGTCATCTTAGAAGAATCAGATAATATGAAAGAAGGCACTCAACAAAAACTTTCCACGCTTATGAAAATTTATTCATCCTCTATTCAAATTATATTAGTTTTAAATGATATTTCTCAAATGAGTCAAGAATTAGTGGATAAATGTATTCCAATGCCTTTTACACCTTTATCCAGCTCGGACATGTTACCCTTATTAAAATCTATTTGGCTTCAAACGAATACCAAACAAAATCCATTGAAGAGTTGGTCGGATGAAGTCCTCACTGCCTTGATTCTCCTTACCGAGGGAGATATGAGACGCATATTGAATAGTATGCACAGCTTATCGTTTGTTAACATTGAAAAGATTAAAAGCCTTGAAAAAATGTATGATATCGACCGGGAATTTCAGAAACAAGAAGAAAAATCCTTGAATCCAGGCGTTGTATTAATGTCAGATGTACACGCGTGGCATGATCAATCTCCTCAAATGATTATATGGACGTGTTTGAATTCTCTCGAACAACTATGGACGACGTGGTCGATTACTCAAGAAACAGTACAACCTGAGGATCCTGATGCTATATCCTTGTCTGTCTTGAAACTATTTAAAACGTTGAAAGAATCTCTTTCAAGTGCATCTGAATTTTATAAATGGATCTCGTATTGGTTTTTTGATGCGTGGTATCTTCATAATCAATCTAATCAAGCACCTACAAATAGACAAATGTTTAGAAAAGCATTCCTTTGTTGTTTTTCAGACTCTTTAATTCAAGATCCTCATATCAACTTGACCGATTATTGCGCAAGTGCTAACCACCATTGGTCATCTGTTGCGTGTGCTTTTTTGAACTTGTTTCCTGTCAATATATCAATGTCAAATAGCATTATAAGATAATTCGTTTTTGCTTTATATAGTCTTTATTTTCTCTGTAATATACTCTTGTAATTTGGTTCGATGTAACTGATATGTAGGTGCTTGGATTCTATAGGTTGAAATTGTTTGGAGTATTGATAGAAACTCCTCTTCCGTTATTTTATCTGCTTTCTCATCCTTGTATTTTTGGTAATTCTGGAAATAGGCACCTACTGCGATTATATTATGACCAAAAATGTATTTCGCATTGTCATCGCAAAAAGGCTCATAATGCACTATACAACCACAATTTTGACATTCATTTACGTAGTATTCGTCTTCGTTATTTTCCAGAATACCTTTATAATAGTTTGTCATCTGTACTTCTTTTGCACATTGATAACAATTCACTATTAAATAGAGACGTTCTTGTTTATACAACTCTGATTTCAATCCACTCTTGGGGAGGTGTGCATAGCTCTGTTCTAAAAACTGATACACCCTTTTTCGTTGGTTCGTTTTCGGTAATATGAAAACCAACATCTTATCACCCTTGAGATCGAAGAGTTGTGTGACAATAAAAGTTTTGATTTCTTCACATTGAATACCATTTTCAAAGGACATTTTCTTAATAAATAATTTATGGGTGGTTGTAAAACTTGCATCAATCGTTTATCATTTAACTATTCAATCATACCCTAAAACAATTCAATTCACCCAAGCAAGGAAACCGAATAGCATAATTACAAAATCTAGTAAACCTAGTTCAAGTTATATCAATTAATCAATATAAACGTGAATTTCATACCATGAAAATTTAATTTGAAAATGTGCCTTTACTGACTTCTCCAGCTCCTCCCAACCTCATCAAACGGTTATTTCTGTCATTTCCTTGTTTTTCATATTCAGGACCCGATTGTTGAATGTCCCACAATATACACGCGCCATTCATCCATGCCCATGCTTTACATGCTTTTGTTTGTTCTGTTTGGGTTTCACCCTTTGTAGAACCCATCAGTGCCATATCGAGAATAAATTGACGAGGCAATCCAGTAGATGTATTTTGATACAATTCTTTCAAGGCAATTAAATTACCTTCTTTTGCATAATTCCAAGCTTGAAGTTCACTAGAAACAGTATCAGAAGCAGAAGAAGCAGATGACATATGAAAAAAGGATATAATTGATCTATATAACACGTATAAAATGAAGAGAGATATGATAATAGGATAATATGATAATCCAAAGAGTTTTGTTTGAAAACATTCAACCACATAGGCTTTCGTTTCAGTTTATAAATCCATGCATAGATGAGAATAGATGAGAATGAAAAAGTTATACATATGAGATTCGTACTGGAGTCGTTGCGGAAGCTTTTACTCTAGTATATTGACTGGAATAAAAAAGACGGTGAAGTAGTTTATAATAACTCATTAATTTATCATATATAGATATATTTGAACAATGAAATATAAAGAATACTAGAACTAAAAACAAAGGGAAACATAAAGGTGGATAATCCAATGATGTTTCGCACACTCTTGGAACCACCTTGATAATATTATTTTGTTTCCAGTTTGAAGATCTTCCTTAGAATGTGATTGACATAGTTATAACAGTTTGACATCGCATCAGAGACGTTTTGCACTAGCCAGTACCACCCCATCAACAACGTGTAAATTGAGGACAATTGAATCCATTGACATAGAGAGATTCACATCATTTGCTGGCCATTGTAGTTGAATTTGCTGACCTTCCGGTTTGAGTTTGGGATTATAGTGGTTCCAGATATTGCGCACTTGAACGTTGGGATACTTCTTCATCACGCACTCGAGAACTGGTTTAATTAGTACACATAGAGCAGCGTTGAATTGACTATTGACAGCGCGAAGCATACCCATAGGTAAAAAATTATCTGTTAGAACAACTGATCCACTGTATCCTTTCTTAATCTCCAGAGTCGAAGGATATTTGATCCAAAAGTGTGTCAGAGGGTTATACTTCACCGGGCTATATTCTTTGCTATAGTCACGTACACGAGGCCGCAACACTCGACATTTTACTAGTCCACCAGGACAATCTAACCATACTTTGAATGATTCCTCGCCTTCTTTGTCTAATTTATTTATTATGCTGTCCACTGTGACACTAAGGGTTTGTTCCATGTCAAAAACAGCTGCTGCTTTCTTGTTAGTCTTATCATTCGACAATTCTTCAGAACGTACAAGCATAAAATCAACATCTTCGTTGTATACGTCAAGAATGGGATTACCAAGTGGAGTTGCACACACCGAAACAGAGGTAGCCTTTTGCTCTTGCGCGAATTGAATGGTGGCACCGTGCACACAGGTAAGAGCAAAAATACTCGAGTCATCGATTAATTGAAACCCGACAGTGCTAATTGTAAGACGCTTCTCGTCGTGTCGAAGTTCCATTTGTCTGAAAACCTCAGACATACCCTTCATATCACCACCATTGTTGAGCAGCAGGTACCGAGGGGAGATGGAATCGCTCATGAGAAAGTATTCTATTTGGTAGGTCCAAATAGTATCATTATATAAAGAAATGAACAGATATCGAATACCGCATAGAAATCTATTACTATGAGTTTAGTGGATGCCCTCCAAAACCCTGTAAAGTCGCTAATTGTAAAATAACAAAGGGATTATACATGCATATATAATTTCTCTTGAATGCTTTCTACCTTACTTTATAGTTGAAAATAATCTATCCCATGCAGGAATCTGAAAAATACTAGACGGAAGAACTTTTATACACATGAAATGATAAATTTAAATAGGCTCTAGAACGGCAAAGCCTCAAGTTTATGTTTTATTCATCCAAATTAGTGTAAACTCTTTTATGCCCACGCACGATACATTACCCATTCTGAGTTCGTTTATTGACGTATATCAACATGATCAACGAGAATCCTCGACAAGCCAAGCAATCTCGATAAATCCACTCTCATCTAAAAGATCAACTAGAAAAAGTTCTTCACAATGAAATAACCCAATAATTAGTCTTCAATCCTTAAACGAGGATTCTCAATTTTCATCACTTAGTGAAGCATCTCAGAAATTTCTTTTGGAATATCTTAATTATCAATTATCGGGTAAGGATTTGACAACATAAAACAATATGCTGAAACAGAATCAAATTTTAAATGCGCAAACAGTCAATCTTGCAACACAGTAGATGTAATAGACAAACACATGTAACTGAAAACGTCCTATTAACTACTAAGAGTGGTTTGAGGATGATTATCGCAATTGGCAAAAAATGCCAAATGAATATCAAAAAACAACTACAAACTTAGAAGTTACAAATGACGAGACTGTTAGAAAGTACCGCAATTATCTTCTTGTTTATTGAAAGAGAACTCATAAACTCATAAAAGTGCAGTAAACTGAAAGAATGCTATTTGTGAGTTTGAAAATAACTTACTGATATAAAGACAGCAATATGGAGAGATTATATTGTAACATATTGAATGAATATGCACCGAATAGAGTTAAACATTCATAAATTTAATTCTAATTCGTGAACTTTGATGTTTGATTTTTGGGTACCAAACCACGTTTTTTGGACAATATTTTCGTACAAAATGAGACGGGAGTTGCATTTTTGAATTGCTTTGTTGAAATCATGCTTCGAAGAAATTACAGGCATTAGATAATCCTTGGCAGCCCCCCTATAACAAGTAAATGTGACATTTTGGTCATAGACCCCCTGTTCCCAATCACTTTTTCCAGGTGCATGATGTGGCCTCAATTCGTTTCCTCCAGATATAGGTTGTAAAGGAAAGGCGGGATAGCAGAGGAAATTTTCTAGACATTTGCGGTTACTTACACCGACTTCTTTGTAAGTGTGGGGGACGTTGCCTTGAATCTTAAATGCAAAGGACACCGTCGATGCAGAGTCTGCACAAGGAGTAGAACCAGTGGTTAGGGGTATTGCTTCGTAATTGGAAGATGACATTGGAAAAAAGAGAAGGCTTGACTAAGAATGACAGAAGGACCGTGTTTGATTTATTATGAGTAATGAAAATACTCGTCCTACGCAGCGTATTTGATGTAACTCAAACCTGTATCTAACTTTTTTGATCCATGCAATGTAATGTTACAGTATTGAAATCATCTAAACCTCTTGCATTTACAAGAATATTTTATAAAACCCATGCAAAAATTCAGTAATTTATTCAAAAGCCATATGCTTCTTTATTCAAAACACTGTTGGCGACTTAGAAATTACTTCCTATATAACAAATCACTGAGCATCTAGTTTGTTTCAGATTCCTGCATGGGATAGATTATTTTCAACTATAAACTAAGTTGGGAACTATTTCAAAGGAAGTGATATATGCATATATAATCTATTTGTTATTTGCAATTAGCCCCTCACAGGATTTGGATGGCAAGGTTGTTGTTAAATACCTACACTTTTTAGTATCCTACACACTATGAACAAAGTACATAGTAACACATTCTCAGACTTGAAAATTAAAAATGTTTCAACAGAATTTATTGCCTTTAGTGCAGCAACATACACACTAAAATTGGTTTATAAAAGAGATGGTACCGCATTTGAAGCGCGTCAATTTGACGAATATTGTGCCTTGATAACAGAAATGCAACGTTATGTACATGATATTCAGCCACCCATCGTCGAACAATTTAAAGCAACACAGCGCATTCATTTTATCTGTTATTCAATGAAGCATTTCCTGAATGAGTTGGAGACGATTCACACGTTCATTAAATTATCTACAAGAACACAGAATGAAAGAATAAACCAATCCCAATTAGAATTAAAATTAAATAAGCTATGTCGATTATCATCCACATTAGCACTAGAAATAAACCAATTAAGGTTTTCAAAAGTGGATGAAAAAGTGGATGAAAAAGTGGACGATTCAGAAAGACTAACCTCATGTCCATCCATTGTTGACTTTCACGATCCATTGGTCTATCAAGATGTATTTCAGTTCAATGTTACCGAACAAACTCTTGAAAATGTACTGCAGTTTATTTCTGATTTTAATGAAGCATTGAAAAATCCATCTTTGGTCCTACATGAAATAATAAATCATTTCAAATGTGAACTGGAGAAATCGTCGATGCAAATGTCTTTTCGTATTGAAGAATTGGCATTAAGCCTGAGAAAATTCTTCTTTATGTGTTCAAAAGATTTTGAGATCACGCCGAACGTACGAATTGTATTTTATCTGTTTGTTCTTGTTGTTTTGTTCGTTATTGGTCGATTAAAGTCGCATATAAAGTGTGAAGCAGAACTAATCGATGCTTTTAGTTCTATAAATTTTCCAAAAGCACAAGAAGGGGGAGTAGGTGGACAATCTACTGACCCATATATGTTCAAGGTACAATCTTTTTACTATGATGTCAAGCATACGGTAAGTTTATTTAAACCCTAATTTTGCTTTTGCCCTTAGATTAGATTATATGTATTTATGATTTTATTAATACACAAATATAAAATTAAAATTACATTATGACGACAAATGATTTGTTGTTCCAAAACTGGTTATAAATCTATGAAAGGCGGAGGGCACGTCGTTGCATGGAACAATCACCAGTACGTAAACAAAACTTGACAAAGTTTTAATAATATAATCATATATAAATGTACATATTACATACTTTCATGAGTACAACATCAGTAGTGACTCCTCTTATTGTGTGGGGAGATAGTTTATTAGAAATGATAGAGAAAGAACTAGCGAAGAAAGTGAAATCCACTTTTCAAGTTCATTCTTACCCCGGACTTTCTATTCTTACATGTCTGTCGGATCCCTCTTTATATATGCCCGAATTAAAAAATTCTTCAGATACCCAGAATGATGTTGATTGGTTTATTTCTTTAGGAACTAACGATCAGGTATCTCAACTAGAATGGATAGATTTGGTGTGTTCTATTTGCGCACTTATCGTTACAAATCCTTTCATTCGTGTCTTTTATCTCATTCCTCGTATGTACAGCAACCGAATAGACTTATTAGATCTTCTCGATTATCATCTGGAAGAACGATTTAAAGAACAAGTAAAAGCATGTTTGTTTTTTGATGGATCCGAAGATGACTTACCTTTGCTTGAAGATGATTTGTTACATTTGAATAACAAAGGAAGAACACAACTTTGTCATTTTATAGAAAAAGTAGTTACTCAACCGATTCAAGAGATTCAATGTGTTCCATCTATTCAGCCAACCTGTGAACCACCGTTAAACGAACAACCATGAACTATTGATGCAAGTGAGCTTATAAATTAATTTTCTTACAATTTTTATATATACACATACAAAATAACGACAAATTCAAAGTAAAGTGTTACGCAATGAGTATTTTTTGAGTCTTTATTTTATGTAACGTTATAAAAAGAAAAGATTAGCAACTTAGCAACATGTCAACGGAAAACGAAACAGTCCGTATTACACTCGATCCGAGTTACGTGGATGCGAATGGAGCCTATGTGATAACTGAACCGGGAAAATACTTTTTGACAGATGAAGGATCTGCCGTGCAAGTGGAAAGAGTTAAAGCATACGATGCAAGACGGGCGAAAGATAGAGAAGATAAGATGAAAGAAAAGATGCAGTTGATAATGCGAATAGGTTATACAAATTACGCAAACCTACTTGATGACGTAAAAACAAGCAACAAATAACGAATAACGCCGCTTTCGCAACTACAATGAAAC
>Ga0206957_1186_pt1 | contig 10848 bp, 15 predicted proteins | sample Alteio_BWOrgHeat_32_FD_152975 | JGI IMG/M metagenome (GOLD analysis project Ga0206957, IMG submission 152975) | Enriched cells from forest soil in Barre Woods Harvard Forest LTER site, Petersham, Massachusetts, United States -... | ecosystem: Environmental > Terrestrial > Soil > Temperate forest >...
TATCGCCCTTTCGAATGCAGAAGGTAATTTCATTTCAATAAATTATCTGTATAGGATTTTGAAAGTTTATATCAAATTGCCATAAGCGTGCTCGATATTTTTGACATGGAGCATGGCACAGGATATAAATTATCAGTCTGCGCTAATCTTCAAGGAGCAAAAGCATTTGAATAAAATCTACCCGGATGCCAAACAGGCGTTAAGCGGCCTCTTAAAAGATAATATGGTGATAATGGCCGGGGGTTTCGGGCTGTGCGGCATTCCGGAACATGGCATCCGCGCTATCCATGATTCCGGGGCGCGCGGCTTAACCGTCATCAGCAATAATTGCGGCATCGATGATTTCGGGCTTGGGATAATGCTGCAAACCCGGCAGATAAAGAAAATGGTTTCCTCCTATGTCGGGGAAAATAAAACTTTCGAGAAGCAATATTTGAGTAAAGAGCTGGAGCTGGAATTCAACCCGCAAGGCACGCTGGCTGAAAGAATTCGCGCTGGAGGGGCCGGAATCCCGGCATTCTTCACCGCAACCGGCGTTGGCACCATTGTTGCGGAAGGCAAAGAGGTGCGGGAATTTAATGGCCGCAAATATGTAATGGAAACCGGCCTATTCGCGGATTTATCCATAATCAAAGCCTGGAAAGCCGATAAGGCCGGGAACCTAATTTACCGCAAAACCGCCCGCAACTTTAACCCGATGATGGCAATGGCCTCGCATGTGACGGCAATTATGCCAATAAAAGCTATAGCAATAATAACGACAGATATAGCTCCGCTAACCGGCCATCCGCCGGAACTTCCAATCAGGACGCCACCAATTGGGTGCTGATTTCATTGCTGGTTGCCGCTATCGTAATTATAGTCGCTATAGTCGCTTATTCATGGAATGGCAATAATGGCGTGAATACGGCCAATACTTCCGGCACTGCTCCGGCAACAACTGCGGCTACTCCTGGCACAACCACTCCTGCTGGTGCTCCAACCGGCGCGGCTGCTAATAGTGGAACCGGCACGGCCGCAACCGGCACCGGAACTACCACCGGGACCACTGGGACGACTGCCGGAGGCGCGAATACGCAAATTGCGCCGGTCGACACCAATAGCGCCAATAACCCTTCCACCAACGAAGGCCGGGTGATTGATAATAACAACCCAGCACCGAACTCTCCCGCCGGCTCCGACACCAGCGCCCCACTTTCCAACCAAGCCGGTTCTGGTGCGAGATAATTAATTAATCAGATTGGTTTATAAAAAGGCCGCGAAAGTTTAACTTCGCGGCCTTTTTTTGTGCTGCATTAATACTGGTGCTTTTTGCTGCAATGCTATATAAATTTTTTAAGATAAATATCTTTCAAGGAATTCATATATGGCTTTAATTTCCTATCATGGCAAAAAAACAACTATAATTTCGGCGTTCTTCGCGCTGCTCCTCCTCAGCGGCTGCGGCGTTAATACCATTCCGACCCTGGATGAAAAAGTTAATGCCGCATGGGCGCAGGTGGAGAATCAATATAAAAGACGGGCGGATTTGATTCCGAACCTGGTGGAAACCGTGAAAGGCTATGCGACGCATGAGGAAAAAACGCTTACCGAAGTTATCGAAGCGCGCGCCAAGGCCACCAGCGTCACTTTGAGCCCGGAAAATTTAAGCGACCCGGAAGCCATGAAGAAATTCGAGCAGAGCCAGGGCGCACTGACCCAGGCACTTTCCAAATTGATGGTGGTGTCGGAGCAATATCCTAACCTTAAAGCCAATGAAAATTTCATCGCTCTGCAATCGCAACTCGAAGGAACGGAGAACCGTATCGCCGTGGCGAGGAAGGATTATATTGAGGCGGTGCAGGCTTATAACACCGAAGTTCGCACTTTCCCCGGGCGGTTATGGGCGATGATATATGGCGCGAAACCGAAGCAGACTTTCACCGCCCCGGCAGGTGCGGAAAATGTTCCGGCGGTTAAGTTCTAGGATGAAAAAGGCGGCAATTCCGGCCATCCTGCTGGCGCTGGTTTTTCCTCTCGCAGCGCTGGCCGCCGTTCATTTTCCCGTGCTTACGGGCCGGGTGGTGGATGATGCGGGAATCCTAAAAGGCAATATCCACCAGGAAATAGAAGCGAAACTTGCCGCGCATGAGCAATCGACCGGCGAGCAACTCGTGGTCGTCACCCTCCGCTCTCTCGCCGGGATGCCGATAGAGGATTATGGCTATCAGCTTGGCCGCGCCTGGGGAATCGGGCAGAAAGGCAAGGATAATGGCGCACTGCTTATCGTCGCGCCGAAAGAGCGCAAAGTTCGTATCGAAGCCGGTTATGGTTTGGAAGGCAGGCTCACCGATGCGATAGACAGCATGATTATTTCCGAAGTCATATTGCCGCATTTCCGTAAAGGCGATTATGCCGGTGGCATAGATAAAGGAGTCGAGGCGATTCTTGCGGTGCTGGATAAAGATGCCGTGCCGGGGGCCGCGCAAACGCAAGCGCAGCAGCCTCCGCATTCGCTGCCTGCGGCGATATTTGTCATTCTGGCGATTTTTTTGTTGCTACGCGCCATGCGCGGCGGCGGAATTATCGCGCCGTTAATTCTCGGCGGAATGCTTAGCGGCAGCGGAAGAAGTGACGGCGGCTTCGGTGGATTCAGTGGCGGTGGCGGCGGGTTTGGCGGGGGAGGCGCTTCGGGCTCATGGTAAAATCAATATCTAGCAAGAGGGCGATATTTAGCGATGTTGAAAAACAGAAAATCGCCGCCGCGATATTAGAAGCGGAAAAAATAACCAGCGGTCGCATCGTAACGGTGATTGCCGAGCAAAGCGGCGATTATATGGCGCCTTCGCTGTCCTTAAGCATCGCAGTTTCCTTCGCGGTGCCATTGCTGCTATGGTTTTTTTCGCCGATAAAATCCTTCATCGAATTATGGCTGTGCCAGGCGGCGGTTTTTATGCTGCTGGAATCATTACTGCATTTTAGCGGCCTGGAATTATTGCTGGTGCCGAATGCGGTGAAAAAGAAAGCCGCATCGCGCCACGCTTATGAGCAGTTTTATAAACTCGGCCTTCACACGATGAAAAACCGCGCAGCGATTCTGCTGTTCGTATCTTTGAAAGAGCGTTACGCCGAAATCATTACCGATATCGGCATTAGCCAAAATGTCGAGCCGGAAACCTGGCGGCGCATCATAAATAAATTCATTACCGATATAAAAACCGCTACTACGGCTGAAGGCTTCGTGAATGCGATTGGAGAATGCGCCACGGTGCTCAGCCCGCATTTTCCTTATGATGCGGAGCAAGCCGAATATTCGGCTGCTATTATAGAGGATTAAATCAGCCTTTATAAGCAACCATCTTATGCCGTTGCTCACCAAGACCGCTGATGCCGAGGCGGATTTCATCGCCGGGTTTTAAGAATCGCGGCGGCTTGAACCCCATGCCGACTCCGGCGGGTGTTCCGGTCGGGATGATGTCTCCCGGCAGCAGAGTCATGAACTGGCTGATATAACTGACTATTTGATAGACGGAAAAAATCATGTTGCGCGTGGAGCCGTTCTGCACGCGCTCGCCATTTACCTCACAGAATAAATCAAGATTCCGCGAGTCAATTTCATCCTTAGTCACTAAATAAGGCCCGATGGGCGCAAAAGTGTCGGCGCTTTTGCCTTTGGACCAATTGCCGCCGCGCTCGATTTGGAATTCGCGCTCGGAAACATCATTCACCAGGCAATATCCGGCAATGTGTTTTTCGGCGTCGGTTTCCGAAACATATTGCGCTTTGGCGCCGATGACGATGCCGAGCTCCACTTCCCAATCGGTTTTCTGCGAGGCTTTCGGGATTATAATATCGTCATCCGGGCCGCAGATGGCGCTGGTGGCTTTCATGAAAAGTATCGGCTCCTTCGGCGGTTTCTGCCCGGTTTCCTCGGCATGGTCGGTATAATTCAAGCCCACGCATACCAGTTTCGGCACTCCTGCTACGGGCGCGCCGATTCTTGGGTTGCCGTCTATCAATGGCAATGTGGAGTGATCGAGTTTCCGCAATTTATTCAAGCTTTCCGGCGCTAAAGTTTCCGGGCTGATATCGGTAATCACCCCGGAAAGGTCGCGAATTTTACCGCTGCCGTCCAAAATGCCGGGCTTTTCTTTCCCCAAAGGGCCGTAACGCAATAATTTCATTATTTTACTCCTTAAATTTCATATTATTCCGCCGCTTTTCCTTTGCCCGACCACAGTTTTTTTAAAGTATCGTCGCGTCCGCAGCCGGTGCGATACATTTTGTAGCGGGTTTTGTTTTTGATGTAATATTCCTGGTGATAATCCTCGGCCGGGTAGAATTCGGAAGCGGGTTTTATAACGGTTGCAATCGGCTGTTCGAACATGGCCCGGACTTTTTCTTTAGAAGCCTCGGCAAGTTTTTTCTGCTCCGCATCATGATAAAAAATCCCTGCGCGATATTGCGAGCCCTTGTCGCAGAATTGGCCGTATTCATCCAGTGGATCGACATTTTCCCAGAATATATTCAGCAGCTCGCCGAAACTTACCTTGGCGGAATCATAGGTGACTTCAATCGCCTCGACATGGCCGGTGGCGCCGGATGACACCTGCTCGTAAGTGGGGTTTGGCACAGTGCCGCCGGTATAGCCGGAAACGACTTTGCTAACGCCCGGAAGGTTGGCGAATTCCGGTTCCATACACCAGAAACAGCCGCCGGCGAAGGTCGCTTTTTTGATTGTCGAATCCGCCATAACCGCTCCGGGAGTGAAAATTGCAAATAAGGAAAAAAGCATCGATAGCATAATTAATTTTTTCATGAAGAGTAACCGTTTTATAATGCATAATCCGAATCATATTATTCGTTATCGGAAAGAAAATCTAAAGAAAATGGGTCATTACCGAAAAATGGAATTGGCAAGAGGGCAAGAGGCTTATAAACTATAGGTTGTTTCATTACGGCTCTAGTTATCATGCAACTACTGAGATTTATTAAACCAAAAATTGTATTATAAATCCATGTTTTAGCGGAAAGATGGTAAAATTACTGCTAAAGTTAACCACCTATTAACATATTGGTTATAAACTCAGTTAGAGTTTTATAACTCATTTAGGAGAGAAAAACATGGCAGTTGGAAATAAATTATTCTCCGGTAGCATCGAAAATAGCAATCAATCCCAAGTTGTGGAGGGCAATGCGCAGGATTTTGTTATTATTTCTAAACCCAAGGATGAATTGGATGCCGTGATTTTTCACGCTTCGGATGCCGAATCCACCAACCCAGAGAATAACCATGGTGAAAATTGCGGAGGCGGACATTCTCCTGATGGAATAAATATAAATGTCGGCCAGCTGGATTTGAATAACACTATACTCGGCAGCGCGCTCCACAATTCGTTTGAAGGAGGACGCGTCGCCACTAACGGCCAGACAATGAATGTGAATATCGGTGATATTTCCAATGTTCTTACCTTAAATCCCAGCCTGCATCTGCCGGGCTTTACATCGCCTATTATAAAGGCAAAGTGACATTACCCGCTATGTTGGAAATGATGCTGACCCGCAAATCGCTGAGAACAAGGTTCTTGTATTTTGAATGTTTTTCCCAGGGAGGAAGTAAGGCAGAATTTTCTGCTATACAAAATCATTAGCCAAAATTATGCGCTGGAATTATAATTGCCCACACAGCTATTGTATCATCTAAATTTTTTAGCCTATGTATTGCCTGATTGTTGATGATGACGAGGATTGCCTTTTTATTGGGCAGAAGATTGTCGGGGAAATGGGTTTCTCCACGCGCATCGCCAGAAGCGGCGAGGAGGCGCTGGAAATATGCATGCGCAAACTCCCGCAGGCAATTTTGCTGGATTGGAGCCTGCCCGGCATGGACGGCCTCACCTTCCTGGAAAAGCTGAAACGCTTAAACGACGGATATAAAGTTACCATCGTAATGTCCACCGGCCATAGCGAAGAGAAAAAAGTGAAAGAGGCACTTGCTTCCGGCGTTAAAGGCTATCTGGTGAAGCCATTCACGAAGGAAGATATCGCCAGGCAATTCGCCTATTTGCGGGTAAAACCGGAGCGGCTCGCTTTTTAAATTTCTACCGCCATCCCATCATATCCCGGCACTATTCCCGGCGGCAAATCGCTTTTCAGTTTTTCATATTCGAATTCATGCCCCATATGGGTTAATATGGCGAGTTCCGGTTTCACTATTTTAATCCATTCGAGCGTTTGCTCCAGATGCGAATGTGTCGGCGCTTTGCCATAGCGCAGGCAATCGACAATCCAAATTTTAATGCCTTTTAAATTCTCCAATATTTCCGGTGCCAGATAATCTGTATCGGTGGAATAAGCGAAATCGCCCGTTTTAAACCCAAGGGAAATAATCTTCCCGTGAGTTTGCGGAAACGATTCGATTGCCATATCGCCAACCATGAATTTATCGCTATCCTGGATTTCATGCGGAATCAAACAAGGGCGATACCACACTTTCGGCACTTCCGGGATGAAGGCGTAAGCGAATCTTATTTTTAATTCTTCCAACGTTATATGGTTCGAATAAACCGGCAGCGGCTTATTGCCGAGATGGCTGAAAGCGCGTAGTTCATCGAGACCGCCAGTATGGTCGGCATGTGCGTGGGTGAAGAGTACGGCATCGATTTTGCGGATATTATTAACCAGCGCCTGCTGGCGCAAATCCGGTGAACTATCGATTAAAACCGCGGTATTTTTTTCTTCGAGCAAAATGGAGGAGCGCAGGCGTTTGTTTTTCGGATTGGCGGATTTACACACCGCGCAATCACAGCCGATTAAAGGAACGCCGGAAGAGCCGCCGCAGCCGAGAATGGTGATTTTCATTTTAGGCTACTCATTTTAAATCCGCGCCGCTTTGGTGAATAATTTGAAAAAATTTTCCGTCGTTGCCGACGCCACTTCTTCATAAGTCACGCCTTTCAAACCGGCGATGAATTCCGCAGTATGCCGTGTAAATGCCGGTTCATTGCGCTTTCCGCGCTCAGGGTTCGGCGCCAGATAGGGCGCGTCGGTTTCAACCAATATAATAGAAAGCGGCAATTTTTTCACCAAGGCTTGCAGTTCCTCCGCCTTCTTAAATGTCACGATTCCGGAAATCGAAATATATAATCCCAGCGCAATGGCTTTCTCAGCAAGTTTTTCCGACGAAGTAAAGCAATGCAGCAGCCCGGTGAAATTTCCTTTTTGCATTTCTGATTCCAGAATCTCGGCCATGTCATCATCGGCATTCCTGGTATGAATTATCAACGGCAGCCCGGTTTTCCGCGCTGCTTCGATGTGAATTAAAAATGATTCTTTCTGCTTCAAGCGCGGAGAATGCTCATAAAAATAATCCAACCCGGTTTCGCCGATGCCAATCACTTTAGGGTTTTCAGTGAGCTTTATCAGTTCCTCCAGCGTTACCTTTTCTTTTTCCACCTCATGCGGATGAATGCCGACCGAGCAATAAATATTGGGGAACTTAGACGCCACCGCCAAAACCCCGGGAAACTCAGAAATTTTCGTGCCGATAGTCTGCATAACACCGACGCCATTCTCACCCGCCCGCGCCACCACCGCGTCCAAATCCGCCGCGAAATCGGGAAAGTTTAAATGGCAGTGGGAATCGACGAGCATTTTTTTTCTAGGGGTATCTTTACTTAAATTTCATATCTTTCTATCGCGTGGGAAACCAGATAAGATATCGGTCGCTTGGTAATTTTTGCTAGATCCTTAAGCCGTTCTGCCAATTCTTTCGGCAACCTTATAAAAATTAATTCTGTATTTTCCATAGTTTCCCCCATAACCTACTTTATTAATTCCGCCACTTCAACTTCCAATATACAGGCGATTTTTATGAGTTCACGCAGGCGCAGTTCGTTTTTGCCGAGCTCATATTGGTCGAGAAGCTCCTCGAATATGGCGGTTTCCCTGGCAAGTTTTTTCAAGGTTAATTTTTTCCCGCGGCGCAGGCGGTGGATATTATTTCCGACAATAGAATGAAAATGCCGCGCCAGATGAGTGGAATATTGCATGACTCTCTCCTTTATAATAAAATACGTACGTACGCTTTTAGCAAAATAGCATAGAGGGATGCGGGAGGAACCTGCCGAATGAAACCACAAAGTATCATGTGTCTTTTTCCGCAAAGCCAACCAGTTAAAATAGCAATGCCGTGCCGGTGAACTTTAAGTTCAATATTAGCTATAAAGTTCGCCACACTTTCTTAGAAAGACTGAATATATGAATATGTATGAGTGGGAATTTCTCATGCGTAAGCCCTAGGAATGCGGGGATTATAGAATCGACAACACTGAATTATGTATATTAGGCTTCCTTTTTACCCACCGGGCGGATAACGAATGTCCTGCCCTTATGGCGGATGGCTACCGGCTCAGCGCTTTCTGCTATGCCGATTAGGATATTATAAATATCGGCCCTGAGTTCAGTAGCTGTGACATAATTCTTTTCTTTTTTCATTGACCTCTCCAGGGTTTACGTACGTACGCTTTTATCATGATGAAATATTGAAATCCATAAATTTCTGTCGCTTGTGTAGAACCCGCTCAGTCCCCTGCATTTGTGTTGGTCATGAGAAGTTCTCAATGAAGCATACACATGTTTGTACAAGTATACCCGCCTTATAAAAAAGCGTACGTACGTGTTTTATGCAAGCATAGAACAACATTAATTTCATAACTAGCCAGTCTTGGTATCTGCTATATTCACTTTCATAGTTTAACCTACCCCATTCGGTTTGCTTACCAAAAAAGCGTACGTACGCTTTTTATAGCGCGGATATTCAAGTTCTGTGTATAAAAACATACGCACGCTTTTAGGCCGTAAGCCAAATGGAATGCCGGAACTTGCCGAATGCACTCACAATTATCCATTCGTAAAGCAATCAGTGAAAATGGAAATACCTATCCAACAGCTTTAAGTTCAATATTAGCTATAAAGTTCGCCGCACTTCTTAAAAAACCGATATAAAATTATGCATAAGCGGAATTTCTCATGCGCAGCCTCCCGGTATGGGAACTATAAGATAAATGTATAGGATGGAATTCATCATCGAACCGATAATTAAATTGCGCTATCCGTCTTGAATCCATCTCGGCAGGTACATTTACTTCCACACGCCATCTACTAACACCCTCTGATGACAGATATAAATCCGTTTCCATTCCCACATATGGACTATGACTAGGGAGAACAAGTCGGTAACCATTCTCCTTGCTTGTAGCATCTGCTGCCATTTTTCATCTCCTTATGTTTGTAATTTACTCTATGTTTTCTATTATCACCTCTGCCAACCCCGCTGGGAAAGCGCTGGCCTTAACTAGTTTTTTCATATCTTTCTTCAGGGATTTTGCTTACTTGGAAGTCAAATCATGAACAAGTGTAATATCCAATATTCCGCTTTCTTCAGGGTTGGGATTGATATATTTCATACCTTCCGCTGTCTTTTCGGTAAATTTGCTCAAACGCTTCGGCATATTTTGCATAAGATCCTTGAGGCTCCGATTGGTTTATGTAAGCAGGTTATATTAAAATAGTTAATAAAAGGTTAATATGGGAATAAAAAATTTTTGTATTGGTTATTACACTAATTTTCTAAAGGTAATTCAAGCAATTGTGGATGGAAGTCATGAGAACATTTACCTCTACCCCGCAAACTGCTCCCGGATTATGCGCTCTTCCAGGCCGTGATCCGAATCAAATAGCAGGGTAATTTTCCGTGCCGTATCTTCGCGGACTTCTACGGATGATACGTCGCGCACTTCGATGAAATCGGCCACCGCGCTGACCGGGCGTTTTTTGGATTCCAGCACTTCCAGCCGCACCACTGCCTGGCGCGGTAATAGCGCGCCTTTCCAGCGGCGCGGGCGGAAAGCGCTGATTGGCGTTAGGGCTAAAATGCCGGATTCCAGGGGCATAATTGGCCCGCCGGCGGAGAGATTATAAGCGGTGCTTCCTGCGGGAGTGGCTAGCAAAATGCCGTCGCATACTACTTCCTCCATGCGCACCGCCCCGTCGATTTTAATGCGGATGCGCGCCGTCTGGCTGGTTTCGCGGAGCAGGGAAACTTCGTTTATGGCGAGTGCGGTTATAGTTTCGCCACCGATGGTACGCGCCTTCATTTTTAGCGGATGGATATGCGCCGCCTTCGCCGCTTCTATTCGGAGGGGGAGGCCGCCCTGCCGGTATTCATTCATCAAAAACCCCACCGTGCCGCAATTCATGCCGTAAATCGGGATGTTTCTTTCCATATAGCGGTGCAGCATATGCAGCATAAACCCATCGCCGCCGAGCGCGATTATCAAATCCGGCTTTATTTTCTCGGTGGCGAGATTGCTATAGCCATAGCGCTTTACCAGGCTGCTCAGTGCCTTTTGCGCCCTTTTCGTATCATCCGCGATTATTCCGATTGAACTATAAGCCATATTTGCCAATAATAGAACAAACTTCCGTCTTTGCAAACTATTGGGTGATAGTCACGTAAATGATAATATAGTGACGGATATCGGGCAATTAGGTGCTATAGCTATGAATGAAACTATTGTAACGATTAGGCGAGCTATTCAGACTGATTCCAATGTTATTTGGGCTATATTCCATGAGGTAGTTAAGAAAGGTGACAGCTATACATTTGACCCCGCCATTTCTCAAGGAGAAGCATTGTCATATTGGATGGGAAAGGATAAATATTGTTATGTGGCGGAACATGAAGGTAAAGCGGTAGGCACTTATATTATAAAAGACAATCAACCTGGTTTAGGTTCGCATATTGCCAATGCCAGTTTCATGGTATCACCCAATTTCCAGGGTAAATCCGCCGGGAGAATCATGGGA
>Ga0206957_1187_pt1 | contig 10701 bp, 4 predicted proteins | sample Alteio_BWOrgHeat_32_FD_152975 | JGI IMG/M metagenome (GOLD analysis project Ga0206957, IMG submission 152975) | Enriched cells from forest soil in Barre Woods Harvard Forest LTER site, Petersham, Massachusetts, United States -... | ecosystem: Environmental > Terrestrial > Soil > Temperate forest > O...
ACATATCGCTGGCAGGGTTCGGATAAACACTGAGCTTATCATCATTGGTAATACTGTTTATACCAACACTAACATTCAGGTTGTTCTTAATATTACTAACTGATTTAGTAATAGCAGCCTGGTTGATTTTCAGCGTTGGTGTACAAACTGTACTCCATAAGGTTTGCACCCTCCATCTTGCACTCGGATATTTGGTGTTGAAGGCCGTGCTTGTTGCATAGGTATTATCAATCACCTGGTTCTGCGTTCCGGCAACACTTGCTATACTAAACCACTTGTTGGACAAATTACTGTCGCATACCAAAACATAATTATCTACAGGCTCAGACAACTGGCCTTCTATGGAATAGCGGTTCACCCATTGAAATTGCCCGCCTCCGGTATATGTTACATATATCGTGTTATGATACCGACTAAGTTGGCTGTATCCTCCGCAGGTATCTTTATACTGGATTTTATAACGGTAGGTTCCTTTGTTCGGATCTCCGTCAGTATACGGGAATTTATATTTATGCCTTATGGTATCAACAAACATACTCATTGCTGAATACGGTTGAGAACCGATTGGTTTATATAATCCCGATGAAACTTCTCTGTAAACAATAAAGGAATCTGCTACGTTCACGAACGGAGTTTTATCCCAATAAATAATATTGTTTTTGGAAACACTATCCACTGTTACCAGGCATATGGCTGGTGAACCTAAGCCCGAGCAAGACGTCTGCACCTTTTTGCAAAGCTTATCCGATCCGCAGGCGTTGGTAACATTCAGACAAACATTGTATGTACCCGCTGTTGCATAAGTATAAACCGGGTTCACAAGGTTAGATCCATTTCCATTACCGAAAGTCCAGTAATACGTTTGCGCATTCAAACTGGCATTTACAAGCGTGGTTGTTTTAGCCGAATCAGATGGAATGAAATCTGCAGTCGGAGGTGTACAAACACTTACCGAATCGCAGATACTATCTTTTCCGCAACCATTTGCTGAAACAAGACATACATTGTACGTTCCTGTTGTGGAATATTTATGAGGCGCCGGCGCATTGAATGTGCTCGACTTTCCATCACCAAAATACCAGTGAGAAGATGTGGCACTTGTTGAGTTATTCTGGAATGATGCAATCAAACCATCGGACTCATAAATAAACGCAGAGGTCGGATCTGTACATACAAACGTCATAGCCTGAGTCACCGAGTCTTTTCCGCAACCGTTTACAACTACCAATTTCACGTTGTAAGTACCCGAACTATTAAAGGTATGTGTTGGATTGGCCTGGTTTGAAGTTCCTCCGTCATCAAAATCCCAGTGATATGTTCCCACATTTGTACTCTGACTTGTAAAGTTTGTTGTCAGGCCCGTTCCGGTTGAAGTAAACGCCGCAACAGGATTTGAACAGGTTACAGTTACTGAAGTGCAATATGGTGTTGCTCCGCCGCATCCGTTACTGTCATACAGACAAACATTGTATGTTCCTGCTGTGTAATAGGTATGATTCGGTGCAAATTCAGTTGAAGTACTGCCATCTCCGAATGTCCAGTAATATTTGGTTGCTGCATACGAATAATTCGTCACACTAACTTGCAACTGAGTAGGGTAAGCATAAAAATAAGCGTAAGGTGTTGTGCAGTTAAAATTGATTGTGCTGTATGCCGTGTCGTTACCGCATGGACTCTCTGCAATCAACGCGATTTTATATGTACCTCCGTTTGCATAGGTATGCGAAGGACTTGTTGCTGTACTTGTGCTGTCGTCACCAAATAACCATTTGTACGAATACGCATTGGTAGATGTATTTGTCAACGTCACACCGTTGTTATAAGGAGTAGAATTTGTGAATGCTGCAACAGCTTTGCCCAAGCAGATCTTAAATGTACGCGCTTCATTAAGACTCCAAACGTTATTATCATCTTTTACCCGTACGAACAGGTTATGATCGGTGCCTGCCAATAACCCGCTGGCCGCCGTTATGATTTTATGGATCGTTACACTATCACCCTGGGTAAATCCTAAAATAGCGGTTGCTTTTCCAACACCAGGATCTGTGTCAAAAAAATATTCGGCTGCCACAACCTTGGTAGCAGGAGTTGTGGTGGAAGCGGGTACCACATAAAACGAACGCGCTTCGGTTAAGCTCCAGCCCCCTTTATCATCACGGAAACGTGTGCCTATTTTATGAAATCCAGGAGTAAGCGCCGCTGCTGTGAGTGGAGCGACAACAGATACAGAATCGTCCGCAGTTATTGTTATCGCAGTAGCTTTTCCCACACCCGGATCGGTATCGTAAAAATATTCTACGCTTACAATCTGCGTGGATGGAGTACCCGGCAAACCCATTACATAAAAAGGACGGGCTTCATTTAAACTCCACTGATTATTATTATCACGAAAGCGTAACACGAGTTTATGAAAACCTGCACTTAATGAACTTACAGGAATAGCAGAGTTATAGAGGATAGAATCGTCTGCTGTAAAACTTACTGCTGTTGCCTTTCCAACGCCCGGATCGGTATCATAAAAATACTCTCCCCTGGTAATCATAGTCGCAACTCCCGGCTGAGGCCCGGATACATAAAAAGGTCTCGCTTCATTCAGACTCCAACGGCCACTGTCGGTACGAAAACGTATCACCAGCTTATGGAATCCACTGGAAAGTGAACTTATGGGAATCGTGGAATTTATCGTTACCGTGTCATCTGTAATGATGCTCAGGTCTGTTGCCTTTCCAACACCGGGATCGGTATCAAAAAAGTACTCGCTTTTGTTTATGTGCTGAGCCAGCAGGCAGACAGCGAAACAACAAGCGATAATGGTTGATATTATTCGTTTCATCAGTTATCTTTTAAGTACAATTAATTAACAAAGGTTAACGCCGGCAATACCTCAATAAACCCACAATTCTAACAGCCTAATTGCCAAGCCGGTGACAAATCCTTATTCTTAATTATGTCTTTTTGCTTTAACGTCAACGTTAATATTACCACCCGATTGAACAACACCGGAAATATTCATGTGCTGCACATATGGAATAGCAGCCATACCGGTATTGTCAGGCCATGGAAAAGCACCTCCGTAAAGACCAATTTCTCCACCCGTTGCAGATGCTGTTAAAGCAGGTGAACCGGCCTGCAATGTGAAATCCCATCCAAGACTTAAGTTAGTTCCCGACGATATAGTTACAGTTGACTCCAGGTTAAACATCGGATCTGTATCCTGAAGATTGTTCATACCTGTATTTCCTGCTGTTGGCAGCACCTCGCCACTTCCGGTAATTCCGAAAATATGATAGGTCAGGTTGTTGTTTACATTATTGCTGTTTACAGTTGATGTAGTTGCAAAATTTGTTCCGAATAAAATATTGTTTGAAAACACTACAGCTGAACAATTGTAATTTAACACGCTTCCTTTATAGAACAAATTGTTAGCAATCAATACTGTAGGCTGATTCGTATTTTGAATATATCCTCCTATAAAAATATTATTGGAAATAACAATGCTGGAGCGGTATTCCAGATTTGTCCAATAAGTAATTACATTATTCTTAAGCGTCCAGCCATCACCGGAAAAATCGACCGTATTTAAATAACATCTGGATATGACCACATTTCTGTTTTGTGCAGCGGATACGCTCCAGCCGTTCTGTACACCGATATTGCTGTTTACACGTATACCGATAATTTTTGTTCCTCTTCCTGTTTGATTATTTCCGGCTGAATCCAAGTAGAAATAATCCACCGTTGATATCAATGGATTCTCTTTGGAAGGATTATAACCTGAACCTAAAAAAGTAAGATTAATCTTGGTAACATTAATGCTTCCGTAGCTCGTATTTGTTCCATGCAGGTAAATGGTATCTCCCGCTACTGCTGCAGACAAAGCCTGAGCAACCGTTGTTTTTTGTGCCGGAATTGCAGGATCGTTACTTACTGTAATCACTTTCGCCCATGCGCCAAAAGCAATTGTTGCTGTTAAAATCAAGGTAAAGATTAACTTTTTCATTTTTTATTGTTTTAGTTAGTAATTGTTTTTCTGTTTTAGTTTTTTGAGTTGGACTTTAATCCCGAGTATTATCTGCAAAGAATTTGGATTGATTTTGCGGAGCAATATTAAGTCATTTTTTTCAAATATTGCCGGTGGGACTTTAATAAATTGTTAATCTGTTCCTCTTGTTAAACAACCGTTTTATCGGAACTAACAATTACTTCTGTAGGCTTTTTCTGCTTTTTGAGCGAATTTGAAACGTTTATGCTAAACGGTCAAAAACAGACTTTCCCAAAATGCCGAAAAATAGCTAAATTGCATGGGCTATTTTGGGCGGAATATATTTTCACCTGAACAATTATGCCATCTTGCGTTTCAAAAATAGAAATCCAATAAAAAGGTTTGAAACGTTAGATGATATTATGCCACGCGTGGGCAGCTTTGGACCATTGCATAAGTCAATGCGATATTACATAAGTGTAAGCGGTATTAATGAAAAATAAGCTCAGTCTTTTTTTATTCCTTCTTTTAAGTCTTCCGGCAGGTTTACTCCTTGCCCAAACCGGCAATCATTATTTGCGGAATTACTCACCTTCCGATTACGGAATGAGCGATCAGAACTGGAGTACCATACAAGACCAATGGGGAAGAATATTTGCGGCAAATGGAAACGGAGTTCTTGTATACGATGGGAAAAACTGGAAATATATTTTACTTCGTAACAGCAGCAGATGCATTTCCCTCGATAAGGACAGTGCCAATAAAATTTTTGTTGGAGGAAACGGGGAATTCGGATACATTGAAACAAGAAAAAGAGGAACGCTTGAATACCATTCGCTTTCCGACTCACTTCCTAAATCCGACAGCCTTTTCGGAAACATCTGGGCTACGCGTTGTATAAACGACGAAGTTTTTTTCGGATCAAACGAAAAATTATTCCGTTACAAAAAAGGAAAAATTACTTCTTTCAAACCAGACTCCAGTGCATTTCATACTTTTTTTAAAGTCGGTAAACATTTATTTGTCCGCGAAAAACAGGTTGGGTTTAAAGTCTTTAAGAACGACAAACTGGTTCGCGTCAAAAACTCTGAAATTTTTGCAGACAAGCGTGTCGATTTTATTCTTCCTTACAAGGATAATATTTATTGGGTAGGCACCCGTGATGATGGCATGTACCACTTATTGTACAATCCGGATGAACCTCAGAAATCTATTTTTTCAAAATTCAAAACTCCGGTGGATGAATGGATGTCGGAATATCAGCTGTATTGCGGAGCAAAAATAAATGACAACATGTATGCGCTGGGGAGTCTTACAGGTGGGGTATTGCTCACTGATAAAAATTTCAGGCCCATCAATAAAATCAATACTGAAAAAGGTTTGCTGGATGACGGCATCAACAATATTTTTGTTGATTGCAATGAAAACATCTGGCTTTCGCTTAATTTCGGGATCTCTTTTATAGAGTTGAATACACCTATCACCCGATGGACAAAAAATAACGGAATTAAAGCAGTTGTTGAATCGTCTATAAAATTTGAAGGCAAGTTATACATAGCCACGGATAAAGGGCTGCAGGTCCTGGATGAAAAAAAAAATAAATTTATTGAAACGGCAATCGACCTGGGATCATTCGCCTTGCTGGTCAAAAACAATGAATTACTTGTCGGCACAACAAGCGGTTTGTACAAACTAAAAAATGGGAAACCAACTCTCTTATTTGAATCAAATATTTATTGCATTCTTGATGATCCTACTGATCCAGACATTCTTTACCTGGGTACCGACAAAGGTCTTCTTATTGCCTCTTATTCGCACGGCTCCTTTATGGAACTGAAAAATTTTTACGACTGGGGAGAGGCGCGTTCATTGGCCTTGAGTAAAGATGGTTTTTTAGGTGTCGGTACTTCTGCCGATGGTATTTACGTTGTAAACCCTCACCATCCGTATACGTTTGAACACCTTACTGTGGCAAATGGCTTATTGCCTTTCGTTAATAAAAATTATGTTTCTGAAAATTATATTTTTAGTTTCAATGGCGACCTGATGGTTGGAACAGACAAGGGCATTTACAAAGTGTTGACAGGGGCACATCCTTCCTGTGTAAAATTAACCGGATTAAGTGATACAACAAAAAAGTCTCCCGCAAACCATCCGATCCAGATAGCGAAGCAGATCAACAATGAGATCTGGTTTGACTATACAAACAACAACTCCAATTTAACTGTTAATCATCTGATATCTTGTTTATCTCTGCAAAATAACCAGCTCACTGAAAACAGAAAAATGCTTTACCGGATTAAAGGTGTAATTGCAAAAGATTTTTTCAAGGATTCAAATTCAGTTTACATATCAACGAATGATGGTCTCTACTGTTATAACACCAGTTCAAAGCCCAAACAAACAGAGTTTTATTCCACGATCTACCGTGTGTACTTGAAAAACGAAACGGATTCGATGATTGAAGACCTTACCCCTAAAACAAAATACCAGGCCATCGAAATCCCTTACAAATCCAATGAAATAAATATGATTCCCGGCGCTTCGGATTATTATGATATAAGCGGACTACAGTTCTCATGGTACCTGGAAGGCAAAGAAGATAATTATGGAAACTGGGCGAATAAATCAGTGATTCCTTATCAGAATTTACATGAAGGCAGTTACACTTTTCATCTCAAAGCAAAAAACATTTTCGGACAGGAAAGTAAGGAAGTTTCCTTTTCATTTACGGTATTACCGCCCTGGTACAGGACTACGTGGGCGTACATGTTATACGTATTGGTTCTTTTGGTGAGCGTAAGGGCTATTGTAAAACTCAATACACGAAGATTAAAAGCGCAGAATGTAAAACTGGAGCAAACAATTACAGAACGTACAAAAACAATTGTTGCACAAAAAGCAGAGATTGAAGTAAAGAACCAGGAGATCACGGACAGTATCAATTATGCGAAGCGGATTCAGCAGGCCATTTTGCCGTCTATAAAAGAGATCAACAAAACCTGGAAAGACATTTTTGTATTCTTTCAACCAAAAGATATTGTGTCCGGAGATTTTTACTGGTACTATAAAATTGACGAAAATGAATTTCTGATAGCCGCTGCAGACTGCACAGGACATGGTGTTCCGGGCGGATTTATGAGCATGATCTGTTCCGACAAATTAAATGAAGCAGTGGATATCTCAAAAACTCCTTCCGAAATTCTCCATCATGTAAATAACGCAATCAAACATGCACTGAAACGCGGCGAACAGGAAAATGAAGCACGTGATGGAATGGAAATTGCATTGATCAGGGTAAACACACAAACACGCAAAGTAAGTTTTGCGGGCGCCAACAGGGCTTTGTGGATAGTAAAAAATGATACGGGAGAACTGGATGAAATAAAAGCAAGTAAGGCAAGTGTCGGCAGTTATACCGATTATGATTTTAAATATGATCAGTTTGAAATGCAGCTCTCAGCCGGCGATCAGATTTATTTAAGTACGGATGGTTATGCGGATCAGTTTGGAGGAAGCGACGGAAAAAAATACATGAGCAAAAATTTTAAGAAATATATCCTGGAAGTAAAAAGTACACCTATTACTCAGCAATACAAACTGATCAAAGACAACATTAACAGTTGGATGAAAGGATATGAGCAAGTAGATGATTTACTTGTGATCGGAGTGAAACTATAATTATCCCACTTTAATTTTCTGTCCAGGAAGTAACATGTATTTCTCTCCCCAGTTATTCAGACGCTTAATTTCCTGAACGCTGGTTCCTGTTTTTTTGGAAATCTCCCACAACGTATCTCCTTTGCCAATGGTGTAAAATTTACCTTGTGCAGTTTGTGTTGTTGCATTGGTATTTGCCTGGATCACTTCAGGTGTTGCTGCAACGGATTGAGGAAGCACTGTTGTCGTCGCTTTTTGCTGCTGCGGTTTTACCTCCGGAGTATTGTCGTTGCCCACTTTATTGATATAAACAACAAGCTGTTGTCCGGGTTTAACATAATTTGTCTGCAGGTTATTCCAGAGTTTCAAATCGTAAATGGTGCATTTATATTTATTGGCAATCATATTCAAATGCTCACCTTTCTTAACAATATGCACGCGCTGAACTTCCTGCATCGCCATTACATCCTGACTGTTTGGTTTTTCCTTTTTCAGGTAATTGTAAATCGCCTGCTCATTTGTTACAAAGCTTCCGACTTTAGCTGCAGGCAAACACAACGAATACGGTGCATCCGGAGAATACGGTATAATTCCCTTTTTATAACACGGATTCAGAAACTCAACTTCTTCAACAGGAATATTCAGTACTGCTGAAATCTGTTCGAACGTAATCTGCTGTTTTACTTTTACTGTGTCCACTTCAAAAAAAGTGCGCTTTGGAATACTTGAATACAAATTGTGCTCAGCCGTGTGGTTCATCACATAATTTACAGCAATGAAAGCCGGCACATAACCCTGTGTTTCTTTTGGCAAATACGGTCTGATTTCCCAATATGTTTTTTTGCCTCCTGAACGGCGGATCGCTTTATTCACAGAACCGGGCCCGCTGTTATAAGCCGCAAGAACCAATTGCCAGTCGCCAAACATATCGTACAGAAAACGCAGGTACTCGCAGGCTGCAACCGTTTCTTTGTACGGGTCGCAACGCTCATCCACATACGATGTTACTTTCAGATCATATAATCTCCCTGTAGTGTACATAAATTGCCATAGTCCCATTGCACCAGCACGTGAGCGAATCCTTGGGTTCATAGCAGATTCAATGATCGCCAGGTATTTCATCTCCAGCGGAATATTGTATTTGTCAAGCAACTGTTCGATCATCGGAAAATACAATTGCGACATACCCATTACACGCGATAATAATTCACGCTTACGCATGGCATACATTTCTATATAGGCTTTTACTGCATCGTTGTATTCCAGATCAAAAGGAGATTCTGCATCCAGCTTTGCGAGACGTGCAGCATAGGTCGCATCATCATAACGGGGAATAGAATCAGGCGCAAAATGGAATTTGCCGGCTTTGGGAGAAACCGGTTTACTTAATCCTTTTTCAAAATACTTTACCTGCGCTATACTATCGAGAGTGGAAGCAATGGGATCATCCTGGAAGACAGGCTGAACATTCTGCGCAGTCATTTTAAAGCCATTTTGCAATGTCAAAACCACGCAGAAAATAAACAGATTTTTCACTGATATCTTCAAAGTCCCCATCCTATTAAGTTACGAAATTTCATGCCGAATTACAAGTTTAATCAATAACGAAGCCAAGCTGTGAGTTATTACGTCAAACTTATTAACCTTAAGTTGTGGAAACAGATATATCAAGAAAAACTCACCACTAAGTGCACTTAGGACACTTAGGCTCACTAAGAAAAAGTAGTTCTGACTCTTCGGCTCGGTTCAGATTTTGTACCCTTCGACTTCGCTCAGGGTACAAAACCTGAACAAAGCCCGATGCGTACCCTGAGCGAAGTCGAAGGGTACTACTGAATAACGCTTCTCGCCTTTTCAATTGCTTTATCTAATCCACTCAGATTTGTCCCGCCTGCAGTTGCATAAAACGGCTGCCCTCCTCCTCCACCCTGGATTTCCTTGGCAAGCTCACGGACAATATTGCCGGCATTTAATTTTTTCTCAGTCACCAGGTTGTCAGAAATAATTACGGAAAGACTTGGTTTGCCTTTTACTTCAGCACCTAAAACCATAAATAAATTATTGACTTCATTCTACAAAACACTTGAAAGAGGCTTGCAGAAAATAGAAGCACTGAAAACGATTTCCGGAGAAACAGCTTTTGAACTGTACGATACATTTGGTTTTCCAATTGATTTAACTGAATTGATTGCTCGTGAAAAAGGGTTGACTGTTGATATGGTCGGTTTTAACAAGTGTATGGAGGAGCAGAAAAATCGGTCACGGGAGGCAACCTCATTGGAAACTGGTGATTGGACTGATGCGGGTTCGAAGTTCGATGTTCGAAGTTCAAAGTTTGTAGGCTATCAGAAAACGGAGTGTGAAGCTGAAATAAAACAATACAGAAAAGTAAAAGCAAAAAATAAAGAGCAATACCAATTTATTTTAGATCAAACTCCTTTCTATGCAGAAAGCGGAGGACAGGTTGGTGATACAGGTTATTTAGACAATGGCTCTGAAAAAATTTTTATTGTTGATACTAAGAAAGAGAATGGTGTGATCGTTCATTTTGCTGATAAGCTGCCGAAGGATTTGTCGAAGCCATTTAAAGCAGTGGTGAATAAAACAAAGCGTCATCTGACTGAAAATAACCATAGTTCAACTCATTTGCTGCACGCGGCATTGCGCAAGGTATTGGGTACACACGTGGAGCAAAAAGGTTCACTCGTAAATGATGAATACCTGCGTTTCGACTTTTCTCATTTTTCAAAAGTAACGGATGAAGAAATTGCAGCTATTGAAAAGATTGTGAACGAAAAAATCCGCGAGGATATTCATTCGGATATCAAAGAAATGCCGATTGAAGAAGCAAAAAAATCAGGTGCGATGGCTTTGTTCGGCGAAAAATACGGAGATGTTGTCCGCGTTGTGACATTCGATAAAAATTACTCGATCGAGTTGTGTGGCGGAACTCACGTAAAAGCAACCGGGCAGATCGGGTTGTTTAAAATAATCTCCGAGAGTGCAGTCGCTGCCGGTGTTCGTCGGATTGAAGCCATTACTGCAATAAAAGCGGAAGA
>Ga0206957_1188_pt1 | contig 10659 bp, 7 predicted proteins | sample Alteio_BWOrgHeat_32_FD_152975 | JGI IMG/M metagenome (GOLD analysis project Ga0206957, IMG submission 152975) | Enriched cells from forest soil in Barre Woods Harvard Forest LTER site, Petersham, Massachusetts, United States -... | ecosystem: Environmental > Terrestrial > Soil > Temperate forest > O...
AATCATCAGACACAACTAAAAAAACGACTGCAACAAAATGGGTACTGGAACCCACACACAGTGAAGTTTTATTCAAAGCAAAACATTTAATGATCACCAATGTAACTGGTAATTTCAAAACATTCAATGCAACAGTTGAATCGGAGGATGAATCGTTCAATAATGCTAAAATCAGCTTCAGTGCTGAAACGGCATCCGTAAACACCAACAATGATCAACGAGACGGACATTTAAAGGGTGCAGATTTTTTCGATTCTGAAAAATATCCATCTATAAAATTCGAAGCAGATAACTACAATGCTGCAAGCGGAAAAGTTACAGGTAACCTTACAATAAAAGATATTACTAAACCTGTTACCCTTGACGTTGAGTTTGCCGGAACAAACAAAGATCCCTGGGGAAATCTAAAAGCAGGTTTTTCTTTGTCAGGAAAGATAAACCGTAAAGACTGGGGATTAAGCTGGAATGCTCCTTTGGAACAAGGAGGATTACTGGTAAGTGAAGAAGTAAAAATAAATGCTGAAGTACAATTTATCAAGCAAGCCTGAGTATTCTAAAACCGCTCTTTAGGAAAAACTAAAGAGCGGTTTTATTTCTCTATTCAGTCTTCATTAATTTTATTGTTTTTCTGAATCCCTCATTGTCGGAAATATTCAGAATATAATTACCCGGATTAATATGCGACTGCTGCAAATAGGCATACGTATTATTTCCTTCTGCACAATCAAACATTTCGTGATGTATAGTGCGCCCGTCAAGACTTAGCAAATCGATAGTCAGGACAACGGCTTTACCGCAATTCAATTCTACATTTACCTTTTCATTGAATGGATTTGGATATGTTTTTAAAACTTCAAAACTTTCTTCCTTTGAAGATTTATCCATGTGAACCGGAACGAGATTAAATACTTCTGTTTTCCCATCAAAATCAGTTTGTCTTAAACGGTAATAAAATAAACCGGTAAGTGGTTTTTTATCTACAGTGGAATATTTCATTTCGGTTGAAGTATTTCCGGATCCCTTAACTTTTTCCAATTCTTCGAAATTAACTCCGTCATTAGTGCGTTCAATCGTAAAAAAATCATTGTTTACTTCCGTGGCTGTAGCCCAATGAAGTTCAATTTCTGATCCATTTGGTACGGCATCAAAACTGATTAGTTTGATTGGCAAACCACTTACCTTCTCAAATACTGCATATTCATTTCTTCCACTTTGTCCGGCTTTAATTAATGTTTTAGTTGTGGTATTCAATGTGGCAGACAAATCTGTCCATGAAGTAACAGCATTAGTTAAACGTGTAACAAGTGCTAGTTTTGACGGATTCGTTACTGCAGGATCTCCATTGTAATAAAAAGTTGTCTGATATGTTTCTCCATTAGGATTAACAATATATACACCATAATAATAATTTACTGCGAGCGCGCTGGCAGCTGACGCAACACCTGTATAATCCGGCACCGTATCAATACGGTACAATTGAATCCCAACCGGTGTCGCACTAAAACTGCTTACAGTCAAAGAGTCACCATAAGTAGAATTTGAAATTGATAATTTTCCGGTGCCGTAAGTATATGTGCTTGCATCGCCTATTGGTGCACCTGACATACTAATCGTAGTATTTAAACTTGTCCCGTTTCTTGCGTTTGAAGTAAAATCAGTTACAGTCGTCCCCGATGATTCGTTCATTCTCCAGTAACCAACTAAACCCGATTCGTTACCTTTTAATTTTAAACACATGTTGGTCCGGATTTGTGTTTGCGTCAGAGCTGTATTCCAGATCGTAACTTCATCAATATCCCCATTAAATCTACGGTAACTATCACCTGAATTTGCCCATTTACCAAATTCCAGTTTAAAATTTCCCTGGAAATTATTTATGTTACCGGTTTGAGCTGTTTTTCCTTCCAGTACACCGTTTACATATAAATAAATATAACTTCCATCATATACACCGGCAACATGATACCATGTTCCCACAGAAGGATCAGTGGTTCCTCCGATATATGTTCTGGTCCCAGCAGTATTTTGAACTGCAAATTCAAAATTGCTGTTGCTGGTACTATGTTGCAGCCAGAATTGTCCTACATCTCCGCTACTTCCGTTTTTATCGTTGAGCGCTACAATATTAGCCCAGGAGCCGCAGGTTGTTTTGTTGCTCCATTTTATCCAGGCGGTAACAGTCATTTTATTGCCTGAACCTAATTCCAGATCACTAGTACTGAAATCAACTTCTGAGCTTGTTCCATTAAATGTCAGACATCTGCCGGAATTAAACGAAGCGAGCTGAACAGAAGTGGTGCTTCCAGAATAAACTGTAAGAAGCGTTCCAGCTGCAACAATAGCTGCAACAATCAGAAGTTTAGCAGAGAGCTTTAACTTTTGTTTTGGCTTTGGTCGGGGATTTAGTTTCATTTTCATAATTCTTTATTTTAAATTCTTTTACCTGATTAAATTATTTATTGCATAAAAATTGAAGCTGCAAATTGAATGTCTTCCGCCCTGATCTCATTTTGATCGGCAAGAAGAGCTGCTCTTTCAATTACAGATTTTAACTCCCTCACATTTCCAGGCCAGGAATAATCGAGCAATGCCTTAATTGCTTCTTTCGTAATAATTAACTGATCCATACGGTTATTTACACAAAACTCTTTGAGAAAATGTTTGGCCAATAAAATAACGTCGTCGTCTCTTTTGTTTAAAGCCGGTAGCTGAATTAAAAAACCCTGCAAGCGGTAAAAAAGATCCTGTCTGAATCTTCCTGCTTTCACTTCTTGTAGCAGATCTTTATTAGTAGCGGCGATGATTCTAATATCCAGTTTTATAATTTTATTACTTCCCAGGCGACTCACTTCCCGCATTTCCAAAACCCGGAGCAAACGGCTTTGCAGATCGAGTTTCATTTCACCAATTTCATCCAGAAAAATACTTCCACCGTTTGCCTCTTCAAATTTCCCGATCCTCATTTCACCGGCATCCGTAAATGCTCCCTTTTCGTGACCAAACAATTCGCTTTCAATAAGTTCTTCGGGAATAGCAGCCATGTTAACAGTTACAAATCTTTTTGCCTTGCGCGATGAATTATAATGAAGTGCCTTTGCCACCAATTCCTTTCCTGTTCCACTCTCCCCCGTTATCAGTACAGTCATATTTGTATTTTCAACTTTCTGAATCCATTTCAAGGTTTGTAAAATTGCCGGGCTGTTTCCAATAATCCTTGAGTACTTATTGCGATCAATTATTTGCTCTCTTAACTTTTCATATTCCTTTTTAAAATATAAGGAAGACATAATATTTTTTATGGAGTTAACCAGGTCAATCACACAATTCTCCTTTTTAATAATGTAATCGTATGCCCCACCTTTGTAAGCAGACACCACAACCTCCAGCTCATCCTGTCCGGACATAATAATGACGGGTATGCTTTCATTATAGGTTTTTATTTTTCCCATGAGCTCCAGTCCATTCGTATCCGGCAAATTATAATCGACCGAAATAATATCCGGATGCATGTGCAGATTGTTCAATGCATCCTTTGCAGATGTAAACTGGATGATCTCAATATCAGGAATGTGTTTCAGAATTAAATTTTTCATCACTTGCGCGAAGATCAATTCATCGTCTATTAAAAATATTTTCATCATTGTCCAATGGAGTTAATTAACAATTAACACTTCTTTTTTGCTGTTCTATTTTAAGCTGTTCAACTACATTTGATCCGAGAGTCAGAATGTCTGCCACTAAAAAAGGTATTTCTTCCACATGCGATTCCCTTTCGGCATAATGTTCAACCAATTCCATTTTCTCCTCCAGTGATTTTGCTCCTACTATCAATGTAATAGGCTTGATCTTATGTACAGACAGTTTCAGCATTTTCCAGTTTTTTTCAATTGCAGAACGCCTTACATTTTCCATCAATCGCGGAATATTAATACAGAGCATATCAATTAACTCAGATAAACTTTTCCCATTGCCACCGGCTGCCATGATGAGGTATTCCAGGTCAACCGCATTGACAAATATGGGAGAACTGTTATTACAGTTACTTTGGACAGTTTTTGTTTCTGTCATTTTTTCCATGCATTGTTTCGTTTCCATGGTGATTTTTTTTAGGTAACCAGCCCTGACTTTAATAACATGATTCATTTGTTATTATAAAACTTCACGGTTGATTAGCATTTATACATCAAAGAAAGAATAAAGGGAGGATCAAAAAAATACGGAAATGTTGATTTATAGTGTAGTTGAATTACTACAAAGAGCCGCGAATCATCATACCAAACCATTATGAATTGCATAATTTATTAAGTCGGCATTGGTTTTCATGTTCATCTTTTCCAGAATGCGCGCCCGGTAAGTACTCACCGTTGCAACACTTAACGCATGTTCTTTGGCTATCTGTGAAACCGCTTTACCCGCTGCAATCAGCAGAAATGTCTGAAATTCCCTGTCGGACAAAAGCTCGTGCGGGGCTTTATCGGTGGGTTGTTCAATCTGCGTAACTAATTGTTCGGCAACGGCAGCGGTAATGTATTTTTTCCCATTTAAAATCTGCTGTATTGCTTTTATCAATTCGGTATCAACCGTTTCTTTTGAAATATATCCTGCCGCACCGGATTTCAATGCTCTTACAGCAACCATTCCTTCCGGGTGCATACTTAAAATCAGCACGGGGATTTTTATGTTTTCATCCTTCATTTGCTTAAGCGCATCCAGACCGGTTCTGCCTGGCATATTAATATCCATAATAATCATATTCCATTTGTGTTCCTTTATTTTCCGGAACACTTCAATTACATTACCTGCTTCACCAATAACCGGTTCAGAAAATTCCTTCAACAGAATTTGTTTTATCCCTTCACGGATCAACTGATGATCATCGACTATTAAAATACTTACTGTTCCCATGTTTTAATTGTTTAGAGGGATTTCAACGCAGAAAGTAGTTCCCCTGCCTGAAATCGAATTAGTGATTAAACTTCCATTCAATGATTTAATTCTTGACTCCATGTTTTTCAAACCTATCCCAGAACCAACTGATAACAGCTTTTCTGTATCAAAACCCTTTCCATTGTCTTCATAAATTAAAACCAGCATGTGCTTGTATTTTTTAATCTTAATATCCACTACCGAAGCTTCTGCATGTTTTATTGTATTTGAAATAAATTCCTGGCAAAGCCTGTAAATAGCAAGCTCTATATCACTATTTAGTCTGTCGGATAATTCAAAGTGCTGAAATTTAAACTGCAAAGAACTTGCAGATGCACTCTTATCAAAAAGGTCCGTTAATGAAGCGAGCAATCCAAATTCGTCAAGGCCTTTTGGAGTGAGATTATGGGCGATACTTCTTGCTTCACGCATGGCATTGCCGAGTATTGTCTGCGCATTTGTATACGACTTTTTCTGATCCTCTGTAAAACTTTCCCTGTCCATACCCGACAGATTCAACTTCACTGCCGTTAGCATTTGTCCAAGTCCATCATGGAGATCCTTCGCAAACCTGTTACGTTCCTGCTCCTGGGCTCGTATGGCGACCTTCATAAACAAAGAATCCATCTGTTTACGTTCGGTAATATCCCTGAAATTAAAAACGATTGCTGCAACAGCAGGATCTTCTAGCAGATTTGTTAATGTACCCTCCGCCCAACTGTAACTTAAATTTTTATGGATCCTTCTATGCTCAAACGAAACACTTTCACCGGGCTTACGGAGTAGTTCATCAAAAAGATTTTTCATTTTACCAACATCATCGCGGTATATAAACCGAAGGTTATCCTTTCCGACTAAATCTTCTTTAGTAAAGCCATAATGATTTAAGACGGACGGACTTTTATATATTATTTTTCCATGCGCATTAAGCAGGAAAACAAAATCTGAACTTTTTTCTATCAGGGCCCTGAACCTCTTCTCGCTCTCTGCTATCCGCTGTTCAGCAAGTCTTCGTTCTGTTATGTCAGCAACCATTGCAAGGCCACCCATGAAATTTCCTTCTCCATCCTGAATAGGGCTTGCGGCCAAATTAACCCAGATCCGGTTTCCACTTTTGGTGCGGAAACAAATATCCATTTTTTCACTTATTCCATTCATTCTTCTTTCTCTCGAATTAGCGGACAAGGCCTTCCCTTCATCATCCATAAAATAAGTGTTCTCCTTTCCCATCATTTCCTGCTGGGAATAACCGAACATTTCACATAATTTCTGATTTACAAAAACTGTTTTAAAATCTGAATCAAGCATCCATATTCCTTCCTGCGCCGTTTCTACAATCTGGCGGTAACGTTCTTCACTTCTTTTTAGCTGAAGCATTGCATCACGTCTCTCGCGTTCAGCATTTTTTTTCAGAAGAGCATTGTATATTGCCGTAGGCAAACGTATCAGGTTATTCTTCAGGATATAATCATCAGCTCCCTCTTTTATACATTGAGCTGCGAACTCCTCGGAAACGGTGCCCGTAACAAGTATAAACGGGTTAAGGTAATTTTCCTCCTTGCATATTTTAAGTGCTTCATGTGAGCTGAATTGAGGAAGGGAATGGTCCGACAAGATTAAATCCGGAAAGTTTGTTTTTATTTCATTCTGAAAATCAATTCCGTTATCCACCACTTTAATTGTAAGGTTGGACATGCTTTTTTTTAAAACACGCTTTACCATATCTGCATCAAAAGGAGAATCTTCAAGTATCAGAATATTTAAATGTTTGTTTTCCACCCCGGGTTTTTACGTGTAAATACAGTTATACTGTGCAGACCTGCATATAAATATTGTTACTATAATTCATAATTACAAAATCCATTTACAGTAAAATTATTTAATCATAAAACGCAAAAAATATTACATGAGTAATATGATATAAATCATATCCACCGCTGCCAGTAAGGTCTTCAGAATGTCAAATTGTGAAAATTACAATGGCAAAGCGAGATAAGAATATGTCAAATTATGTTATTCGAATTTGACTTGCGTTGAGATAGTTGGCTTTAATAAGCTTAAACAAGACAGAAAAAATAAAGTGAAAACCTATTCTTTTCTATAAATAACTGCAAAAACAGCGTTGTCTTACAAAACAACATAATTCTTACATAAATAATCATCGGTGATAAACCGAATCGATTTATGATTTGCATCAGTTCATTATCCAGCATCTGCATTTTGTAATACAAACTATTACAAGAAATACAGAAATCTCATTCTTTTTCTGCGCTCGTTGTTTCAGTTCCTTTGAATAAAGAATTACAGAATTATCAGAACAATTAAATAAACAGAAAAATGAAAAACATATATTCGCAACCGGTCCAAAAAAACAAAGTAGCAAAAGCTCTTTGTTTAACTGCACTTATTTGTTTTGTTTCTATACATGTATTTGCTCAGGAAAATAAATACAGAGTAACAGCTTATAAGAAAGGTGATGAAAAAACAACAAGTGTTTCCAATATCGTTGAGATCATTCCAGCTATCTCCATATATATACCAAACGCATTCACTCCAAACGGAGACAACCTGAATGATACATTTGGTGCAGTTGGAGAAGGGATTACAGAATATAAAATGCAAATTTTTAACAGATGGGGAATATTGGTATTTGAAACTGAAAATATAAATGAACAATGGGACGGCACTTACCAGGGGACTTTAAGTCAACAGGATTCATATGTATACAAAATAACAGCAAAAGGAGAAAATTCTTCCAGAATCAACAAAACCGGTAACGTAACATTACTTCAATAAAAACTGAATTTAAAAACACAACCTCATGAAAACGCAAAAAAAAGAAAAAGGAATCATTGCAAAAACAATCATCCTTAATTTGATTATCAGTTCTACAATTATAATGGGTACTTCTGTTTATGCACAACGAGCATCGGATGCACAACAATATGCTTTCAATAATCAGAATGCAGGAAAGTATATGCTAACCTCCTTTACGGTTAAATACGTTGAAGGAAAAGCATACGTAAACTGGCTGACATTCGAACCTGCAACGGAATCAATCTATGTTCTGGAACGTTCTGACGATGGCAAGAATTTTAAAAGTATCAATACGAAACCAGGATGCAAATCTCCCGGACATATTGAATTGCTTAATTCATTTGTTGATGCTAATCCTATACCTGGTACTTCCTTTTATCGTCTGATCAGATATACAGCAAACGAAAAAAGCACAAGTGATGTAATCAGTGTGAATACCGGAGAAATCACTGCCCTGAAATATGAAAATGCACTTTCACGAAGATAAGACGCGACAGTAACCAAACAGAAAACAGCATGAAGATGAAAACAACTAATCGAATCAATTTCAACCGGAGCTTATTTTTAACCATTACTATGCTGAGTATAAAAAGCATTATACTGAATGGTCAAAATAATTCACCTCTGACGTTTGCTCCTGATCATAATAGTGGTTGTCCTCCATTGCAGGTAGTCTTTACACCTTCTGCTATGAATTGTGCATCCTATTTCTGGGATTTCGGAAACGGGAATACATCTACATTAAAACAACCTTCTGCTGTTTATCTTTCTACCGGCAGTTATACTGTTAAACTCATCGTAAAAAATTCATCCGGAAAAAAAGATTCGGTGATCATTCCGGATGATGTAACAGTCACGACTCCTCCCTCTGCAGATTTTCATGCGCAAACTACTTCGGCTTGTGTTAATGATAATATTTTCACATTTATTAATGCGTCAACAAATGCAAAAAAGTGGTTGTGGGATTTTGGTGATGGAAATTATTCAACACTTGAAAATCCACAACATACGTATGCATCGCCAGGAAAATATACTGTTAAACTCATTGCCGACAATGGCTATAATTGCAACGACGTTAAAGTTCTTAGCAATTACATCGAAGTATATCCAAAACCCAATGGTTCTTTCACTAGTTCTGTATTATCTACCTGCAACGCTGCTGGTATTTTTACTTTCACGCCTTCTGCAACCAATACTGTTCAATGGTTATGGAATTTTGGCGACAATACAACGTCTGCTTTGAAACAACCCGATCATGTATACAACAAAACCGGCTTGTTCGATATTACACTTATTGAAAAAAGTTCACAGGGCTGTTCGGATACAATTGTAAAAAATAAGTACACACAGGTTTATACACTACAACCTACAACATTTTCAGCTTCTATCACCACTGGTTGCGCGCCATTGAGTGTTACCTTTTCTGATAGCACCAAAAACATTGATACCTGGGCCTGGGATTTTGGCGATGGCACTACATCAACTCTGCAAACTCCAACACACAGCTATTTAAATGATGGCAGTTATACTGTATCCTTAACGATCGGAAAAAATCAGGGCTGTACTGCCTTTACGAAAAAAAATAATTTTATAGTCGTAAATAAAAATGCTGTTGCAAACTTTTCAGTAAATACTACACAAGGATGTTCGCCCCTAACTATACAATGCACAAACAGTTCATCCAACGCATTGAATTACACCTGGGATTTTGGCGACGGAAGCGTTTCAACCCTTGCTAATCCTGCTCACATATATACGTCGGCAGGCCAGTTTAAAATAACATTAAAGGCTACAAGTAACCTTGGTTGCAGCATGAGTTATACGTATCCGACTGCAATAACCGTGAATCAAAGCAAGGCATTATTCACAGCGCCTGTTACATCCGGATGTATTCCACTGAGTGTTAATTTTTCTTCAGCTATGTCATCCGCAAATACTTTTCACTGGGATTTTGGCGACGGAGGAACGTCTACGGATGCCAATCCAGCACATACTTATAGCGCAGCAGGAATTTATGATGTACGGCTGATCACACATTCTTCCAATGGCTGCAACGACACCCTAACATTACACAGTTTTATTAATGCTGTGAATCTGAACTACGGCTTTGTTACCCCTGCAGCACAATCTGTTTGTGCACCTTACACAGCGCACTTCTCTGATTTTACAAATGGAATCAGCACCTGGTCATGGGATTTTGGCGATGGAACGAACAGTGCTTCGCAATCTGCAGATCACACGTATTCAAATCCCGGAACGTATATTGTTACGCTTACCTTAACGACTGCAAATGGCTGCCAGATGAGCTTTCCGGCATACCAGACTTATATTGTAAAAAAGATTGATGCTGGATTTACGTGTACTGCTCCATCCAAATGTGATAATTTTACAGTTCCATTCAACGATACAACCAGCAACTCTGCAAGCTGGCTCTGGGATTTTGGCGATGGATCAACAGGCAATTCTAAAAATCCTGTCCACACCTATTCCGGACCGGGGCTGTATACTATTTCCCTCAAAGTAAAGACAACTGAAGGATGCAGTGATTATGTGATTAATCAGAATCTTATTTTACTGTCTGCCTGTTCCTCGGGAGCGAATGGGTCACTCGGGAATGTTATTTCCTTCGGTTCTACAGATACTACAAATCAAACTGTAAAACGCATTGATACATTATTACTGAACCAGATCCAAGGCTGCACTCCATTTTCTGTTCACTTTAATAATTTTATTCCCAAGACAACCATTATCAAATGGATCTTTGGTGATGGATCAGAAAGCAACCAGGTTAATCCAAAACACAATTATTTACAAGCAGGTATTTATACCGTTGAAATTATTTTCGCTGATACAGCTGGAAATCATGATACGCTTGTTATACCTTCTTATATTCATACCGGAGGTGTAAGCGCAGCA
>Ga0206957_1189_pt1 | contig 10642 bp, 9 predicted proteins | sample Alteio_BWOrgHeat_32_FD_152975 | JGI IMG/M metagenome (GOLD analysis project Ga0206957, IMG submission 152975) | Enriched cells from forest soil in Barre Woods Harvard Forest LTER site, Petersham, Massachusetts, United States -... | ecosystem: Environmental > Terrestrial > Soil > Temperate forest > O...
CTACTTTATTGACTCTACAAAAACACCGGAAGAATCACGTACATACGCCCGGCATACAGATATGCTTGAGTTTGATGAATTACTGGAAGGTGTATTAAAGTTACTGACACACGATGGGAGATTCTGCGTGATACTGCCATCCAAAGAAGGCGAATTTTTCAGAGATATAGCCGAAGCAAACGGGTTGTTTTTAAATAAACTTTTAAGGATCCGTTCGCGTTTTGACAAACACGAAAAACGTTATTTAATGCGATTTGAAAGATCAAGAAAAAGTTTTTCTGAATCTTCTCTTACTATTGAACAGGATGAACGTCACACCTATACGGAGGAATACAAAGAGCTGACCAAAGACTATTACCTCGCATTTTAAGATTCCTTTTCGTGAAATTTAACACCTAAACTTTCAAGTTCTTTTAATATGGGTTCATAAATTTCTTTCTCAACAGGTATAATGACTCCTCTGCTTTTAAGTTGTCCTTTTAAAATCATTTTTACTGCAATCGCCATTGGTAAGCCCACTGTTTGCGCCATGGCTGTATACGTTTGATCTGTACCTTTTACAACCAACGAGGATGTTATAATTTTATTCTTGTTATTTAATTTATATGAAAAGATATGCGTCATCACAATCATGTCCTTATCCTCTTCTTTTAATTTCCACTTACGCTCCAATAATTCCTGAAGAATTTGAGCTGGTGATGAATCGGTAAGTTTTATTTTTTCATTTTCAAAGACCCCCAGCCATTCAATTTTTTTAACGACTTCGGAGTTTTCGTCTTCATTCATAAAATGCGCAAGCCTTTGTTTCAAAGATCCTGAAGAAGATGCTGGCAAAAAAGCATCTATCAACTGCGCATAAGTCATTTTGTTGCAGTCCACAATTTTATAAGTATCATCAGTCAAGCCAAGCTGCACAAATACATTCCAGGCTTTGCAATAACCTTGTCCACGTAATGTACCACGCAACATAGTTGGAATATTTTCCAGTCCATATGGTTTACGGTAAGATAAAGAATCCCGGTTGGCGTATGCATCAAACTTACCATGACCATCAACACTCACCGTTTCAATCTGCGTAAATATTCTATTATAAGGAATGTATTTATAGTTGCCGTTTTCAATATACTGAGCAGTTCCTTGTCCCGCCAGGACTACGTTACGTGGATTCCAGGTAAACTTATATTCCCATGGATTGTCGTTACTCTCTGGCGCAATCAATCCCCCGCAATACGATTTAAAAGAGGTTAGCTCTCCTCCAGTACCTTTTATCCGGTGAATTACCTGCATCGCACTCATATGGTCAATGCCCGGATCCAATCCCATTTCATTCAGAAAAATCAGGTCATTCTGTTTTACTTCTGCATCCATAGCAGCTATTTCTTTTGAAGCATAACTTGCTGTGACGAGGTGTTTTTTAAATTTGAGGCAATCTTTTGCAATAAACATGTGCATGAAGGCAGGAAGCATGGAAACCACAATATCTGCAGACTGGATTTCTTTTTCTCTCAAAACGCTGTCATTTGCATCGAACAAAATAGCACGCGCATTGGGGTAACCTTCAACTTTTTGCTGGGCCAGCTTCAATGACATATCAGCTACTGTTATTTTCCAGTCCTCAGCAGAAGAATGTACTAACAAATAACGAATGAGTGACGAGGCCGAACGGCCTGCTCCTATTACTAAAACAGACTTCATAAATACAAAGTTAAAATTAAACGTCTATTCCTTACCTTCGCATTATGCAAAATAGATTTATCATAACCAGTGGGATTTTTGGAGCACTTACAGTGGCCCTTGGCGCAATGGGCGCACATGCACTCAAAATGCTGATCACTCCAGATTCACTTCAGACTTTTGAAACAGCTGTAAAATATCAGATGTATCATACACTCGCACTTTTACTAACAGGAATATTAATGCAAAATAATTCCTCCGGACTTTTAAAATGGGCTGGGCGTTTATTCATTATGGGAATCATCTTGTTTTCGGGATCTCTTTACTTTTTAGCAACACGCTCACTTATTGGTCTTGACGAAATGCGTTGGGTTGGTGCGATTACCCCTTTTGGCGGGCTTGCTTTTATTTCCGGATGGTTGTTACTTGCATTTTCATTTTATAACAAGAAAGCATGAATAAAAAATACGAAGAATACCGCAGCATGATGCGTAAAATAGCTGACATAAATTATTCAGCTTCGTTACTTAGCTGGGACCAGGAAGTAATGATGCCTGAAAAAGGCGCGGATATGCGTGCCCAGCAATTGGCTACCTTATCAGGCATTTCTCATGAGCAATCAACCAGACCTGAATTAGGAACACTGCTTGAAGAATTGAATGCAGACAATACCCTTTCAGAAAAAGAAAAACGTGACGTAAAACGTTCATTAAAAGACTATACAGACCGAAAAAAATTTACAACTGAATTTGTTGAGACACTTAACCGCTGTGTTTCAGAGGCCTTCCAGGCCTGGCAAACGGCAAAACAAAAAAGCGACTTCAGCATTTTTGCCCCAAAACTGGAAAAGCTGGTGGAACTTAAACGAAAAGAATGTGAAATTATCGGATATAAAGAACATCCGTATGATGCGTTAATTGATCAGTATGAACCGGGTACTACAACAAAATTTCTTGAAGGGCTTTTTGCTGATGTAAGAAAAGAACTTGTTGATTTTGTGAAACAAATTTCTGTCGCGCAACAGAACGAGGATAAATTTATGTTTAAACATTATCCGAAAGATGTGCAATGGAAATATGGGCTGGATATCCTAAGAAATATGCACTTCGATTTTGAAGCCGGCCGCCAGGACATTTCAACGCATCCTTTCACAACCAGTTTCAGCTCACTGGATGTGCGCGTGACTACGCGGATTGATGAAAATAATTTCAATGAAATGTTATGGAGTTGTATTCATGAAGGCGGACATGCCTTATACGAACAAGGTCTGCACATTGACAATTATGGATTGCCAACAGGGGAAGCCGCTTCTTTGGGAATACACGAATCTCAATCAAGGCTTTGGGAAAATTGCGTCGGACGTTGTCTTCCGTTCTGGAAAGCCAATTACAACAAACTACAAAATATTTTCCCGGAAAACCTTAAAAATGTTTCGCTTACAGATTTCTACAAAGCAATGAATAAGGTTCAACCCTCATTAATCCGTACAAATGCTGACGAACTGACTTATCATTCACATATCCTCATTCGTTTCGAAATTGAAAAAGCGTTAATAGAAGGTTCTATTGAAGTGAAAGACCTGCCAGCATACTGGAATGCCAAATACAAAGAATACCTTGGCATTGACGTTCCGGATGATGCAAACGGCGTATTGCAAGACATTCACTGGAGTCACGGCGGATTTGGTTATTTCGCAACTTATTCTCTTGGCAGTTTTTATGCAGCACAATTTTATGCACAGGCCAAAAAGGATATTCCAGGATTAGAGAGTGAGTTGGAAAAGGGAAATAATTTACCTCTGCTTAATTGGTTAAGAGAAAAAATTCATAGATACGGGCGGTTTTATACAGCTGAAGAATTGTGCATAAACACAACTGGTGAAAAGTTGAATTTTAATTACTTTATGGATTATGCTAAAAAGAAATATGAGGGTATTTACAACATGAAATCTGTTCATTCTTAAATTTTTCTAATTTGTCTTTATTCAAAGTATAAAAACGTAAAGGGTTTCTTCCTCCGAATAATACCAAGTTACTTATAATCAATATTTTATGAATTGTTTCTCCTGGATTTCTAATCTCCTGGCCTTAAAAGTTATTAACAGGAATTTATTCCATCCATTTTCCATTTTGATTGCAACTTATTGGGAAATTGATACTTGAAATATCAACCAGCATTCTCCTGCTGTTCATAAAATGGGGGCATATTGTAAGGTAAAATCCCCCTATTCTTTCCCTGTTTTTGTAAATTCGCAAACCTATTTATTTAACTGAGTTTTAACCAAAATATAATACAATGAATGAATTTGGATTAAAAGCTAAAGATGCCAGTGTTGCTAGTCTGGGTTTAAAAGATGTTTCAGCTGCCTATTGGAATATGAGCGTTCCGGAACTGGTTGAAGAAACAATCCTCAGAGGTGAAGGTACGCTAACAGATACTGGAGCGTTGGCTGTTGATACAGGTGAGTTTACCGGCCGTTCTCCAAAAGATAAATTCGTTGTGGTTGACAGTATTACAAAAGACACGGTTTGGTGGGGCGATGTTAACTTTAAGTTTGAATCTGAAAAATTCGACAGACTATATAACCGCATTATTGCATATTTAACAGGGAAAGAAGTATATGTGCGCGATTGCTATGCCTGTGCCGACCCTAAATACCGTTTGAATGTTCGTTTGGTTAGTGAATCTCCATGGGCAAGTCTTTTTGCAAACAACTTATTCCTTCGTCCAACCAATGAAGAAATTCTGAGTGGTAAAACAGACTGGACAATCATTCAGGCTCCGGGTTTTAAAGCTACACCGGAAATTGATGGAACCCGCCAGCATAATTTTACAATAATGAATTTTACCCGCAAAATTATTTTGATCGGAGGCAGCGCTTATACTGGTGAAATTAAAAAGGGAATTTTCACGTTGTTGAATTATATATTACCGCAGGAAAAAGGAGTTCTTTCTATGCATTGTTCTGCTAACATTGGTAAGGACGGAGATACATCTATTTTCTTCGGATTATCCGGAACGGGTAAAACAACTCTTTCTGCAGATCCAAATCGTGGTCTCATTGGTGATGATGAACATGGCTGGGCCGATAAAACGGTTTTTAATTTTGAAGGCGGATGTTATGCAAAATGCGTAGATCTTACCCGTGAAAAAGAACCTCAAATCTATGATGCGATTAAGTTCGGGTCCCTGGTTGAAAATATAGAATTTATTGAAGGAACTTCGTGTGTAGACTACAAAAACATATCCAAGACTGAAAATACCCGTGCTGCTTATCCAATTAATTTCATCGAAAACGCGGTTGAACCATCTGTTGGTGGTATTCCAAAAAATATTTTCTTTCTGACTTGTGATGCTTATGGCGTACTGCCTCCGATTTCTAAATTGACTGCGGGACAAGCCATGTATCATTTTATCAGCGGTTACACAGCTAAAGTTGCTGGAACGGAAGTTGGAATTACTGAGCCAACCCTGACTTTTTCAGCTTGTTTCGGAAAAGCATTTTTACCATTACACCCAACAAAATATGCAGAGTTACTTGGTAAAAAATTAAAAGAAAACAAGGTTAACGTTTGGCTGGTGAATACCGGTTGGACCGGCGGATCTTATGGAGTGGGAAACCGAATGAAATTATCTTACACCCGCGCAATGATAACAGCCGCAATGAACGGGTCCCTTGAGAAAGTAAAGTTTGAAACTATGCCAATCTTTGGGCTGAGCATGCCAACATCTTGTCCGGATGCACCAGCGGAGATCTTAAATCCACGCAATACATGGAAAGACAAGAACGCATACGACGCAAAGGCTGCATCACTTGCGGCATCGTTTGTGAAAAATTTCGAGCAGTATGCAAGCGCTGCGAATGATGAGATCCTTGCCGCGGCACCAAAAGCTACAGCTGGAAAAGTGAATGCTTGATTTTTGATTTAGGTTAATTACGATAAAACGGCAGCAGAGATGTTGCCGTTTTTTTATAGTAATTGTGTAAATAATTCTTTCAATTCCTCTGCGGATAAATCTCTCCACTCCCCCGATTTTAATTTTCCAAGCTCAATATTCATTACGCGAACGCGCTGGAGTTTTATAACCTGATAGTCGAACAGCGTACACATGCGACGGATCTGACGATTGAGTCCCTGTGTGAGTGTAATTCTGAAAATTCGTTTAGCATTTGGTTCCAGGCTCACTTTGCAAGGCCTGGTTTGCTCACCTTGTATTATCACTCCTTCCGAAATTTCTTTTAAAAATTGTTTGCGCACGGGAAGATTAAGCGTAACGATATATTCCTTTTCATGACCGAACTCCGAATTAATAATCTTATTAATTATCATGTTATCATTCGTGAGAAGAATAAGTCCTTCTGAATCTTTATCGAGACGACCAATTGGAACGATTCTCTCCGTATGACCAATCGCATCAATGATATTTCCTGCTTTTTTTTCCGTTGTTGTTTCAATACCTTTAGGTTTATTGTATGCGATATAAGTAGGGACAAAAGGTTTAGGCACGAGCTCCTTTCCATCAATCAAAATTTTGTCTCCGTCCTTAACTTTTGTACTGAACGTTGCTGTTTTACCATTCACCTGTATTCTTTTTTCTTCTATTAAAGTACAGGCTTTTCTCCGTGACGTGTAACCCGAGTGACCAATAAATTTATCTATCTTCATATTGCAAATCTGTTTGTAAATTTATTATTTTTTATTCGTACGAATATAACAGAATACATTGATGTTGGATATTATAATATGATCACAAAAAAAATACTCATTGTAGAAGACGATTATCTGCAGGCTTTTGTTCAGATGAAGTTTTTACAGAATAAAGGATATGAAGTAACAATGGCGGCTACAGGAACGCAGGCACTCGAAATAGCCAGTAAAAACAAATTTGATGTTATTATTATGGACATCAGGATAAAAGGTGAAATGGATGGGATTGATGTGATGAATGAAATCAGAAAGTTTTCGTCTATTCCTGTGATTTTTTGTACGGGAAACTCTGAAAGCACAATAAGGGAACGTATAAAAATGAGCAATGTAAAAGCCTTTATGATCAAACCCGTTGACCTGGAAGAATTAGAAAAAATGGTCCGTTCCATATAAATAAGCTCGAATGGAAAAGCAGGTAAACAATCCGCTTCATGGAATAACACTGGAAATGATTCTGAACTATTTACTTGAAAAATATAACTGGGAAGAATTGGATGAACGGATCAGGATCAACTGTTTCCACGAAAATCCAAGTATCAAATCGAGCTTGAAATTTTTACGTAAAACGCCCTGGGCCAGAAAAAAGGTGGAAGAACTTTACCTTCATACTATTAATCATGAAACACGTAACAAAAAAATACAGTAACGGCGAAGTGACTGTGATATGGCAATCTGCCAAATGCATACATTCGGGCATTTGCGCACGCGGACTGAGCAATGTATTCAGGCCAAAAGAGTCTCCATGGATAAAAACAGACGCAGCAACAACTGCGGAGATTATTGAGCAGGTAAAGAAATGCCCGAGCGGAGCGCTAAGCTTTGAAATGAATAGTCAGCGAGATTAACTTCCTGTTGATGCTGCACGCTTCTTCTCCTCCTCTGCTCCTGTCTGCCTTTTAGCCGATTTAGAAGCTCCACCCTTTCCAATTATATAGCTGACTGAAACAGTAAAGATCCGAGTATCATTTCTCCTGGAAAAACTTTCATTGATTGTACTGAACTGTATACTTCCGCTTGTTACGTTACTATAAAAAATATCATTATACGCAGCCTTAACAATTAGTTTATTTTTCATGAATGCCCTTTTCAAACCTATGTTTAGATACCACATTGGATTCATAGACAATAACCCGTACACTTCACTGGTTTTATAAAAAAAACTTAATTCAGCAGAAAAATCTTTTGGTAGTATAAATGAGTTTGTACTGTTGATTGAATATACCGTGTTACTGCGATTAAAATTCTGTCCCTGCTGTTCGCCTATATAAGTGCCATTATAAATACTAATATTGTTAAAACTGTTCCACCATTTAAATGGCTTCAGACTTGCATTTATATTTAAACCGTAGTAATCGACATGATCCATATTCTGTTCAGTTTGTATCGTGATCTTGTTTATATCATCCTGCAACAATACAGCTCCAATATTATGATTGGTCCTGGTAAAATAAACCGATGCCGAAATATTTTGCTTATAAGAATATCCCAATTCACAGGTATTTGAAAGCTCCGGTTGCAGATACGGATTACCTGCTTTATAAAATGTGGGGTCTACGTAAATAATAAATGGATTAAGTGATTCGTAATTCGGCCTGTCAATGCGCTTATTATAATTAAATGAAATAGTATGATTGTCATTCAATTTGTACAGTAGAAAAGCTGTTGGAAATAATTGCGCATAATTTCTATCGAAGACAATATTATTAGTAACCTGATTTCCATGAATAATGGTTTGTTCTCCACGTAACCCTATTTGAATATCTATTTTTTTAAAATCTTTATTCAGGCTTACATAAGCTGCATTTATATTTTCGTTATACAGAAAGTGGTTTGTCTTACCTGTATCTATCACTTCTACTCCATTGATTGTATTGTAAAAATGCTTGTCGTTGTCAGCTGTCACATAACTCGACTTAACACCCGTTTCAAGTCTTAAAGAGGAATTAAAAGGATGTGTATAATCAATTTTACCTGAGAAAATCTGAAGATTAGCCTGGACATTACTCCTCACATAACTTGTTGGCTGATAAGGATCCAGGTTTACATCAAGATATGTATTTGTAAAATTTTGTTTGATCGGATCATTATAATACGCATAATCCAAATCTGCTCGGATCTCCTTTCCTAGTGTATCTATAGAATGTAAAAAATTTAAATTACCAGCTATATTCTGGCGAACATTATCAGAAGAACTGACCGTATTGTAATAGTATTGCAATTCATTGGAGCCATCCAGAGCCTTTGACGTGCTGCTTCCGATGGAATTATAGGTTGTACTATTAACATTGGTAACAAAACCAATTGTTGTTTTAGGACTTTCATAAAAATCGCAACCCAATTTAGCGGTATGAGAATTAAAAGGAAAGATTACATAATTATTCTGAATGTACCGAGTGACAGGTACTCCGTTTGAATAAAAAGTACGATCCAGGTTCAGATCATAAAAACCTTTTCTGTATCCGTAGTCGTAATTTCCGAACCAGTTCAATCGCTTATGTTTAAGATTAAAACTAAATCCTTCACTAAATTTTTCATACTTGCCCTGACTATATGTTGAGTATACTGTTGCATTAAAGCCATCCATCCTGCCCTTTTTGGTTTTAATATCAATTATTCCTGCGCTTCCGGACGCATCGTATTTTGATGAAGGGTTTGTTATCAGTTCAATTTTCTGAACAGTAGAAGCTGACATTCCCCGGAGATAATTTGCCAGTTGATCAGCACTCATCTGAACTGGTTTTCCATCAATCATTACGTTTACACCCTGTTTTCCCCGCAATGAAATATTACCATCCTGATCAATGTTTACACCCGGGGCACGTTCCAATACTTCATACACGCTATTACCTGAACTCACAATACTGTTTTCTACATTTACAACCGTCTTATCCGCAAAATGTTCCACAAAAGGTTTCTGAACGACAATTTCCGCAGCTTTTAGGTCCTTAGATTTTTTTATCAGAAAGAAAACACCCAAATCTTTTTTCTCATCATTTTCAATATGAAATTTACCTGACGAATAGTTGCTGTAACCAACAAGAAACGTATTGAGAAAATAATCCCCGGCTTTAAGATGCTCAATAGTGAATAAGCCGGCTTCGTCACATAAAGCGCCTTTCACCATAGACGAATCTCCGGCATTCATTAAACTAACTGCAGCATAAGCTAAGATCTGCCGGGTGGAATCTTTTACAACTCCTGTAATTGTTGCAGAATTTTGTCCTGCAACTGCGACGCCCAGCATGAGTAGTGTTGTCGTGCTTAACGTAGTTTTGGCGCGCATGACAATTTATTTGAAACAAAGGTAGAGCCATCGTTTTAACGAATAAACGGAAATTACAGGAGAGGCGAAATTGAATTACTTAACCTGCTGTTAAAACAGATGAATGGTGATTAAAGGGAATAAAAGTTATTGTTTAAGCGGAAGTTTATTTGACTTTATTCTTTACTTCAAACTCTTTTATCAGTTCTGCGTCGCTTTTACCAAGATTGGCAATGGAGGCTTTTGCATCTTCTGCAATTTTTGAATTGGGATATTCCTTCACAACCTTGTTATACTTTTCTTTTGCACTTGAAATATCATCCAACTGCGTTTCATAAATAAATCCTTCCAGGAACAAAGCAAAAGAAGCTTTTTTATATGCAGGGTACATTTGATATACATTATCAAAAATCTCTATCGCCTTTTGACTTTGCTTCAGATTCATAGATACGTCTCCTGCTTTAAAAAGATAATCAGCAGTATTTGCGTCTTTAGGAAATGCTTTATAAAAATCCAGGTATGCCTTAACTATTGAAGCTCCTAGTTTCATATCAAGCGCCTGCGTTCCGCTTATCTGTTTTTCGAGTTGCTGAATATTATTCAGAAGGGAATCCCGTTTTGTCTGAACTTTTCCATTATCCGTTCCGTTTTTACAGGATGCAAAAGCTGCCAGAAATGCAAGTATAACTATGACCTGTTTCATAAAGCTTTTATCGTTTAGGAAATTTCATTTTATAAGCTACGTCGACCTTACCTTTTGTTATGTCATCTAACTTGCCTTTCAGCATTTTTCTTCGGAGCGGATTTATTCTGTCAACAAAAAGTTTCCCCTCAATGTGATCGTATTCATGCTGAATAATGCGTGCAGCTATTCCTTCATACGTTTCAACATGCTTTTTAAAATTTTCATCAACGTATTCAATTTTAATTTTCGGCAAGCGTTCTACATCTTCACGGATTTTGGGAATACTTAAACAACCTTCATTGAACTTCCACC
>Ga0206957_1190_pt1 | contig 10478 bp, 11 predicted proteins | sample Alteio_BWOrgHeat_32_FD_152975 | JGI IMG/M metagenome (GOLD analysis project Ga0206957, IMG submission 152975) | Enriched cells from forest soil in Barre Woods Harvard Forest LTER site, Petersham, Massachusetts, United States -... | ecosystem: Environmental > Terrestrial > Soil > Temperate forest >...
AGCAGATACACCTTCTGCGGTTAATGCTATTAAATCCAGCAATGATTTCTATGGTAATGGCTCAGTCCGAAGAAAGAAATGCTTTGGTCCGGAATATTATCAAGGCAATGATGTTAAACCGTTTTAATCGAATTCTTTCTTCGGGTGTCCATCAATTTTCCGATTTAGAAGGAATTGGATTTAAAACATTAGATGATGAGGCTCTTCCTGAAAGCATTTTGACGCCCTTGACCGTCAATGACCTGCGTCAAGAATTAGGCGCAATGGGTGTCATGGTTGATGAAGAGACAATCAAAGCAAGTATTGATCCGGAATTATATTTGGTTACAAATACAGGTCAAATTATTACCCAATTAGATAATTATACCTCCGCTTTTCGAGGGACTATTTTAGGTAACGACGGATTACAATATGTGACCAAAAATCCAACGGTAGCTATACGATATGGTTTAGAAGGCGGAGAATTAACACATTTTTTTGATAATATAAGTCCTGAGAATTTTATTTTTGGGGAATTGGATATTACAGCTTTGAGCTGGGGGCATAGGGAGTTTCAAAGATTTGAAATAGATGATTCAGTGGCTCAAGCGTTTTCTTATGAGAAGATTATTGAAAATGGAAGGCCATTTTACTCAAGAAAAATCAAGATTTGGTCAAAGCCGCAAATGGAGCTGCTCAGAGAGCTCATCCGTTGGCAGTCCCGCCAGCATCAAATTCAAAGAGACATCATTCAAAATGTTGACCGTTTGGAAAAAGGTGACGGGCAGAGGGCTTTAGAAATGATAGGGGAAATAGAAAGACTCTTGCGGCAATGGAGTGATGATATTGGTCTTGAAACAGAGTATCAAGATTTTATTTTAAGGGAAATCAATGAAGATCATCGTGATATACATGAGCTTTTAAATGAGGCTAGAGGGCTGATTGAGCAGGGGAGAATTCAGGAAGCTAAGCGGCTACTTTTTTCTACAGGGACCTTTGGCTTCTTTAGATGGAAGACCGATTTGCATGAGCGGTATTTAAGCACCCTCAATGAGGGTGTCCCGTCAAATATAGATTCTTTGGCCGTTAAAATGTATGGATGGCAAAAGGAGATTGAAGAGGTGTTAGGTTTTGATTTCGATTTGGTACAGATGGGGAATATCGCCCGAATGTATAACGTTTTATTATCCGCGTATCAAACGACGGATAAGGTTGACAGAATTATGAGCAGATTTGTTTCTTATAGTGATGATCTTTATAGTGATGAGGAAAAAACTAGATTATGGGAGATTGAGATTCCCCGTATTGTTGAGGAGATGCGCCATCATTATCGGGAAACTCAAGAAACTTATGGAAAAAAATGGTTGGACAATGAGTTAGATAAGATTGATTGGGCGATGACCACGGAGAATAAATTTAGAGCAAAAGCTTTAATATCTAAAGAGCTGGCCGAAGAGATTGATAGGAGATTTGAAGAAGTTAGAATGTATTACTTAAAAGAAATGAAAAATATTCTAGAGTATCCAACTTTGGAAGATGCTTTAGTTTATTTTCAAGAAAAAAGTACTCCTGTAGGCGCTCTGGTAAGGGTTGTTATGAATGACGAACAGTTAATAAATGAATTACGCGGTGAGAGGATGGATAGCTTAAATTTTGAAGTTGGTTTGCAAAGGGTGAGGGGCACGAATGAATGGTTAATAACAAAAGGTGCGAAGTACCATGTAGCGAATTCGATTATAATTGGGCGGGGAATTGCTCCTTATTATGTTTTTGATGTTAATTTGCATAATCATCCAGTTGAATTAAGAGCTGTTACAAGTGATGGAGATCTAGAAAGATTATACGTGATGAGTCAAAAAAGCAAATTACATTTTTTAATTCGGGCTAAAGAAGGAATAACGGTAGTTAATGTTCAAGGTGCCTTAGAACGGATGGATGAAAGGAGCTTCAAATATTTAATATTTAAGATAATGAAGGATCGAGTTTCAAAGGCTAAAGAATCGGAACGGCTGGCAGTACTTAATGAAGAATGGGGTAAATTAGAAGCAGAGGGCTTAATCAATATAAAGTTTTATGCTTGGAATAATGTTGATAGAACTATATTGCATCCTATAAGGTTCCAACCGAGTGAGGAATTGAATTCTCTTCAATGGGTGGATATATCTAGAGCACTTGATGCTTTATATTTAAGTAGTTCGGATATTGATTTTAGAATGTCATTGATTAATGCGTTAGTTAATTGTCCTAGTGAAGAGATATCTTTAAAGCTCCTGTATGATTTAATTTCACCTGTTACTCCCAAGGCAGAAATAGATCGCATCACTTCTGTCTTTCTTCATTCTCCTTTACCTAATGTGGTTAATAAAGCTAAGTCTATTAGGATTGAAAATGGATTGGATAGCGCTATGCATAGTGGACCCGGTGGTATTGATTTTACGGCCAATAAAATGCCTTTAGAGATTCAAAATGCGGGTGAAGGTATAAAGTTTCATCTAGATCAAACTCAGCTCGCCCAATTGCAAAGCGCTTCAGGCTTTGTACCGGTAATTGTTGACATTGAGCCAATGAGGGATTTACGAGGGTTTTTAGGCGTGCCAAGCGCATAGTCTACCAAGATTCATAAACCTTCAAGACTGCTCAGGGCGTATTACAACGAAAAAATCATATACACTTGTGAATTTATTGTATAATTCTCCCGCCTTGGTAGAATTTAGTGCTACTATCAAGGGTTGATTTTGACGCTGGCTTAGCTCAGTTGGTAGAGCAGCTGATTTGTAAACTGAACTGGGCGGTTTTCCGAAGTCCTTGCAAATATTAATAATACTTAAATCCTCGTTGATAAGCGGGGATTTTTTATTTTTGGATATTTATGGTAACTTTTGATAATTCGAATGGTCTATGGACACTATTTGGACACCAAAGTTACCTAACAATATTTTTAATTGTTAGCGTTGTTGGGTAATTGTAGTTCTTGCCTACAAAAGGATAATTTTTCATCTGCCAATAGTAAAATTTGATGGTACAATTTAATCATAGTTGGAAATTTTATTTGAGCATTGTAAATTATATTTATGAGCGGTGTTAAGAAAATTCTTGAAAGTGTTCTAAGGGGAACCAGCGACACAAATATTTCTTTTACAAGTCTATGTTTGTTGCTTGATCGTTTAGGCTTTAAGAAGCGGGTTAAGGGCGGGCATTACATTTTTTATCAACAAGGCATTGAAGAAATAATTAATATTCAATCTCAACATGGCAGGGCAAAACCATATCAGGTTAAACAAATAAGGAATTTGATTTTGAAATATAAATTGGGAGGGCATATCTGATGGGTAAGTTTAAATATGAAGTAATTATATATTGGAGTCGAGAGGATAAAGCATTTATTGCTGAAGTTCCAGAATTACCTGGCTGTGCAGCTGATGGTAAGAATTATCAGGAAGCTTTAGATAATGTGGGCCCTATTGTACGGGAATGGATTGAAACAGCTAAACAACTAGGGCGGGATATTCCAAAGCCTAAAGGCCGATTAGTTTTCGCGTAATGAAAAAATCTATCCCACATTTTGAAAATGATGCGCAAGCGGCAGATTTTTTTGGCACTCATGATACTACTGAATTGCTTTCTCAAACTACTAAGGCAAACTTGTCTTTTCCCAAACCAACGCATAAAGTGGTTGTTGAGTTACAAGAAAATCAATGGCGAAAACTTCTTAAAATTGCCAGTTCTAAAAAGCTTTCATATACTAAAATTTTGGAGAGATTTATCTCAAAAGAATTAACGTCCCGTTAAAGTGGTTTACTCGTAATTTCAGCTAAAATAAGTAATTATTAGACGTAAGAATTTTTTACACTACAAAACATGCAAGTTTTGATTTTGTAGTGTAAGGAGGCTTTTGGGTAATTTTAGAGCTATCTAATTTTTTTAGTGGGACAATATAAAATCTTAGTCTTTACACATATATGCAATTTTGCTATATTACAACCCACTTTGTAAGCATTTAGCAATGCGCTGGCTTAGCTCAGTTGGTAGAGCAGCTGATTTGTAATCAGCAGGTCGGGGGTTCGAAACCTCTAGCCAGCTTTATATGTATGAAGTTTATAAAATTAGGGACAGCCACTATTTTTGTAAAGAAGCCGCAAGTTGCGGCTTTTCTAGAAAGCAAAAATAGTTACAGTCCCTAATTTTAGGGCAGGTACCCAAGTGGTCAACGGGGGCAGACTGTAAATCTGCTGCACACGCTTCGGAGGTTCGAATCCTTCCCTGCCCATATTTTTTGCGGGCGTAGTTCAGTGGTAGAACTCTAGCCTTCCAAGCTAGTAACGTGGGTTCGATTCTCACCGCCCGCTCCATAATAGATCCCCGACTAAAACATTCGGGGATGACATGTTTACTTAGTAGTTACTAAGTAGAGAGGATTTATGAAGGTAACTTTGCTGGTGCCCACCTTGAATGAAGCTGTAGGGATGCGTTCGGTCATGCCGAAGGTAAAAAAAGAGTGGGTGGATCAGATCCTGATTGTGGATGGTAAATCCAAGGATGGTACGGCTGATATTGCCCGTGAGATGGGCTATGATGTGGTGATGCAACAAACTCCTGGCATCCGTGGCGCGTACATGGATGCTCTTCCCATGATTAAGGGCGATGTGATATTGACCTTTAGTCCTGATGGTAATTCCATTCCCGAATTAATTCCTGTGTGTATTGCTAAGATGAAGGAAGGTTTTGACATGGTCATTGTCTCGCGCTATGCCCAAGGGGCCAAGAGCTATGACGATGATGCGGTGACAGGCTTTGGTAATAAGCTTTTTACCGGAAGCATTAATTTATTGCATGGGGCAAAGTACACAGATGCCATGGTGATTTATCGGGCCTATCATAAGAAATTAATTTATGATCTCGATTTAGATAAAGATTCTAGCTATTCTTTTGAAGAGAATTTATTTAGGACTAAAATTAGCTGGGAGCCTTTGTTATCAATCAGAGCTGCCAAGCGTCGGTTACAAGTAGCTGATATTCCCGGTGATGAACCGGCCCGTGAGGGTGGAGAGCGCAAGCTTCAGGTGCTTAAATGGGGTGCGGCTTACATGTGGGAAATTTGGCGGGAGATTTTCTGTTGGCGCTAAAAAAACTCCAACGGATTAGTATTATCGGTGATGGCGGATGGGGAACCACCTTGGCCATTCATCTTGCTCGCAAGAAATACCCTGTGACTCTTTGGGGTGCTTTTCAAGAGAATATCGATCACTGTATTAAATTCAGAGAAAACAAGAAGTTCTTACCTGGTATTAAAATTCCTTCTAACGTGAAGCTGACGTCTCACATGAATGAGGCGATTGCGTTTGGTCAGATCATTGTTTTATCCACTCCTTCGGAATATCTAGCTGATACTTTAGGAAGAATTCAGCCTACCCGTTATCAAGATAAGATTTTTGTCAGTGTGGTTAAGGGGATTCATCCTGAATCATTCAAACGTAATTCAGAAGTGATCCTAGAGTATTTGCCTAAGGTGCCTTTGGTCGTACTTTCAGGGCCGACCATTGCCGGTGAGCTGGCTCTAGGGATTGCCACTACCGCTGTAGCTGCATCTAAAGATATTAAATTAGCCAAGACCATTCAGCAGATGTTTAATTCTGAAACCTTCCGCATTTATACCAATACCGACATGATTGGGGTAGAGTTTGGCGGCAGTGTGAAGAATGTGATTGCCTTGGCTTGCGGTATTTGTGATGGACTAAAACTTGGGACGAATGCCAAGGCTGCGGTGATGACCAGAGGTTTAAGTGAAATCACCCGTTTAGGGATGTCCTTAGGGGCCAAGCGGGAGACATTTTATGGATTAACCGGCTTAGGTGATTTGGTCACCACCTGTTTTAGCCCTTCTAGCCGCAATCGCACCGTAGGGGAAGCGTTAGGCAGTGGGCAAAAGCTTAAAGATATTTTAAGTAATATGAGTGCGGTGGCTGAAGGGGTAGTAACAGCGCGGGCGGTGTATCATTTGAGTCAAAAAAAGAAGATTGCGATGCCCATTGTGACTGAGGTGTACAAAATTCTTTTTGAAAATAAGGCGCCTAAGCGTGCGATGAAGGATCTAATGGGGCGTTCACTTAAATCCGAGTAGAAATTCTGACGTTTTTTGAATTGACAAAGAAAAAATATTCAATTACACTTCTCACATATATTAAACCAACAGTTGTTGAAGGAGGCATGGATGGAGAAATTATCGTTTTACGATGTGAAAACCAAAGCTAAATTTGAATCTGATGATTACACCGTCAAAGAAAAAGGCGGACGTTTTTTTGCCGTCACCAAATCTCTTAAAGGCCCGCACGAATGCTGGCGCGTATTAAGTAAAGACCAAGCCGCCAAACTCAAGAAGAAGTAAGTAGCTTAAGGAATTATTTTATCGTCAAGAAAGCTTTAAAGTCTGAGCAATTAGCCAAAAAAATTGCAGGATTTGCAGGTGACATCAAGGCGCAGGATATTGTCATTTTAGACATGCGCGAACTTGTTAATTTCTGTGATTTTTTCGTTATCGCCACTGGAACTTCTGACCGTCAGGTCAAGGCCATTGCTGAAGGAATAGAAGATGAGCTGCGTAAAGAAGGTATGGATGCTCATCAAGCTCGTGGCGTGAAATCTTTTGGTGATACGCAATACTCACAGGAAAATGGCTCCTGGGTTTTATTAGATATGGGAGATGTAGTGGCCCATGTGTTTGAACCGCAAGCCCGAGAGTTTTATGCCTTGGAGCATCTTTGGCAGGATGCCGTGAAAATTGAATACAAAAGTCGTCTCAAGAAAAAATAGTTCTTTTGTTTAAATATACTCAGGCCTCCCAGTGAACGGACCTGGTCACTCCATCTGAGTGACCAGGTCCGTTCTGGTTTTATTTTTAAATTATGTTTGCCAATACTAGACTAGAATTACAACGGATCATTGAGCAGTCTTTAACGGACCTGGAACCTTGTGCTCCAGGTTCTAGGTCCGTTCATATTCTTATTGATGTGCCTGCGGATAAGCAGCATGGAGAGTTTTCCTGCAATATTGCCATGCAATTAAGCCGGGTGCTGAAGAAAGCTCCGATCCAAATTGCCCAGCAAATTGTTCCGCAGATTGAGGAGTTGCTTAAAAGCAGTTCCTTGAATGGTCAAATCGCCAAGGTTGAAATTAAATCTCCCGGCTTTATCAATTTCTATTTATCTCCTGAGGGCTTTTATCAAGTGCTCTATGATGTTTTTGCTCAGAAGAGTAATTATGGGCGGTCAAACTATGGGGCCAATAAGAAATTCTGCCTGGAATTCGTTTCTGCTAATCCCACCGGTCCTTTAACTGTGGCGCATGGGCGGCAAGCGGCGGTGGGGGATTCCTTGGTGAATATTCTTTTGGCTGTGGGGTTTGATGCCAAGCGTGAGTATTATGTGAATGATGAAGGCAATCAGATCAATATTCTGGGCCGCTCCATCAAGGTGCGCGCCCAGCAAATATTGGGTCAAGATATTCCTTTCTTGGAAGATGGTTATCAAGGTGAATATGTCCGTACCATGGCCCAACTTTTCATGGAGCAACATGCCATTAAGTCGGCGAGCGATTTAGACAAACAGCCGGATGAGGCCTATCGTCAATTTGGGGTGAAATATTTAATGGATATGATCAAAAAAGACCTCGAAGATTTTGGGGTGCATTTTGATGTATGGTCATATCAGTCCCGTATTGCCAATAATCAAGCCATTGAAGAATTGTTGGCTGATTTGCGAAGCAAAGATTATGTTTATGAGAATGAAGGGGCCTGGTGGTTTAAATCAACCAATTGGGGCGATGATAAAGACCGTGTGGTGCGTAAAAGCGATGGGGCCTATACCTATTTAACGCCGGATATTGTTTATCATAAGGATAAATTCGCCCGTGGCTTTGAGCGTATCGTCAATATTTTAGGGCCGGATCATCATGGCTATATTTTCCGTATTAAAGCAGCAGCTGCTGCCCTGGGCCACAGCGTTGATGATTTAGATATTTTGATTGTGCAATTAGCTACCATCTACCGCGATGGCAAGGAAGTGTCCATGTCCACCCGCCGGGGAGAATTTATCACCTTGCGTGAGGTTATGGATGAAGTGGGCCGCGATGCAGCCCGATTTTTCTTTTTAATGCGCCAATGCAGTGCACATCTAGAATTTGATTTAGAATTAGCTAAAAAGCAGGCATCTGAGAATCCCGTGTTTTATGTGCAGTATGCCCATGCCCGTATTCATAGCTTGATTGCCAAGGCTCAAGAGGAGCATCAATTAAGCCCTCAGTTTGCCAATTTGAAGAATTTAAAACAGCCGGAAGAAATTGATTTGATGCGCAAAATTGGTCTTTATCCAGATATCTTGGTTGGTTGTGCTAAAATTATTGAGCCTTTTAGCCTGGTGCGTTATTTACAGGAAGTGGCTGCTGCTTTTCATAAGTTTTATGATTCCTGCCGGGTGATTGACGAAAATAAAGATGTCGCAGTTGAGCGCTTAGCTTTAATTGAAGCGACACGTGTGGTATTAGGTAACGGTCTAAAGTTGCTGGGAGTTAACGCCCCTGAGAAAATGTAATGAATAAGAGATGGTTAGTCCATACTCAAGATGATCAAATCCAACAAAATCTCCAGGATGCTTTGAGCATTCATCCGGTTATTGCCCGCCTTTTAATTAATCGTGGTATTACCAATTTGGCCCAAGCCAAGATGTTTTTATTAAGTGATATTCCCTCATTGCATAATCCTTTTTTTGTTAACCGACATGGACCGTGCGGTCGCCCGTATTGAAGAGGCCCAGAAGCGTTCCGAAAAAGTTTTGATTTTCGGTGATTATGACGTGGATGGTGTAACTTCAAGTGCTTTGCTGCGCCGCTTACTTAATCAAATGGGTATTCAAAGTCTTAACTATATTCCGCACCGGATGGAAGAAGGTTATGGTTTAAATGAGGATGTGGCCAGTTTTGCCAAGGCCCAAGGTATTCATTTAGTGATCACGGTGGATTGCGGCATCAATGCTTTTGCTCCTATTGAGGCCATCAATGCGGTTGGTATTGATGTGATTGTGATTGATCATCATGAGCCAGATGGTAACAAGTTGCCGCCAGCCTTGGCGGTGATTGATCCTAAACGCCAGGACTGTCTTTATCCGTTTAAGAATTTATCTGCCGTGGGGCTTGTGGGTAAACTGATGCAAGCCATTTTAGGGCATATTCCGCTTGAAGATATGGATCTGATAGCGCTGGGGACTGTGGCAGATGTGGTGCCATTACATGGAGAGAACCGGATTTTTGTGAAGCATGGCTTGCCGAATATTGAGCGTACCACTAAACCTGGGCTTAAGGCCTTATTAGAGGTGTCCAAAATTGCCGGGAAGAAAATGAAGCCGTATTATATCGGTTTTATTTTAGGACCGCGTCTTAATGCCGCAGGTCGCATGGATTCAGCAGCGGTTTCACTCGATTTGCTTTTATCTGATAATGCTGCCGATGCCTATGTTTTGGCCTGTAATTTAGAAGCCCATAATACCAGCCGTCAGAAAATGCAAGGCGAGGTGGTCGAAGAAGCACTGCGCATGATCGAAGAGGATGAAGTGTTAAAGAATCAAAATATTATTGTGGTACACAAGGAAGGTTGGCATAAGGGAGTACTTGGTATTGTGGCCAGCCGCATCGTTGATAAGTATTATCGGCCGACCGTGGTGATTTCGGTTGAGGATGGCATGGGCACTGGTTCTGCACGTTCCATTGATGGTTTTCATTTGCATGAGGCATTAACTTCTTGTTCCAGTATTTTGGAGAATTACGGCGGCCATAAACGGGCGGCGGGTTTGAGGTTGAAACACGATAATATAGAAAGTTTTCGTCAGGCGATGAATGATTTTGCGGGGCAAACCTTGACCCAAGGAAAATTAGAACCTAGTCTAGTGATTGATTGCGAGATTCCATTGAGTATGATTGATTTGGCCTTAGTAGAATTAATTGCCTGCATGGAGCCGCATGGCGAGGGCAATCCACCAGCGGTGTTTTGTTCTAAAGCGGTGACTGTTAAAAGTCAGCCGCAGCTATTAGGCAAGGACACCTTAAAATTTTGGGTTTCAGATGGAAATAAGACCATCAGTGCCGTTGGCTTTGGGATGGGTAGTTTTAGGGACAAGGTCAAAATGGGAGCCCAGATTGACCTGGCGTATACCTTAGGAATCGACGACTGGAACAAAGCCCCAACAGTTCAACTTATGATTAAGGATATTAAAAATTAGGGACGTCTCCGATTTAATTAATTCGGAGACGTCCCCAATTTTTGGAAATAAAAATCCCTCTTATCAATTAAGAAAAGAGGGATTTAAAAAAGAAGATTTACGCTGCGCGAGTAACTTTGTTAGCTTGAATGCAGCTGGTGCAAACCAGGGCTCTTTGAACAGTACCATTAACGCTGATTTTAATGCGTTGCAGGTTAGGAAGGACCTGACGGAAGCTTTTGCCGACAACTTTGGAAC
>Ga0206957_1192_pt1 | contig 10397 bp, 9 predicted proteins | sample Alteio_BWOrgHeat_32_FD_152975 | JGI IMG/M metagenome (GOLD analysis project Ga0206957, IMG submission 152975) | Enriched cells from forest soil in Barre Woods Harvard Forest LTER site, Petersham, Massachusetts, United States -... | ecosystem: Environmental > Terrestrial > Soil > Temperate forest > O...
ATCGATTAATACAACGGTGACACCTTGACGTTGCTTAAGTTCTTTTAGAAACTTTTTATTCGGGGAGGCACCTACTCCACCCTTCAAAAATCCATTTCCTTTTTGACTCCAATCTCCCACTCCTACTACACATGTCTTGGGAGTAGGACCTACTATTTTCTTGCAATGTTGAGTTAACGTTTTTGCACTGAATGTCTTGACTTTAAATTTAAACTTGGGTAAGGCTGACTTCCTAAATGCTTGAAAGAGCATATCTGCCTGTTCTACCAAAAAATCGATTCCTTTTAAGATTTCTTCTGGATCTGCGGTTTTAAAAGAGGGTGTTGCAAGGATAATAGTTTTTAGTCCAGGATTATGCTTTAGAAGATTTTGATAATAATATCGTTGTTCGTGCATCTTAGATTCATGCCGATATTGTTTAGTTGACAATGAAATGCAATCTTTCTTCGACCTATCATTCGATGTACTGGCAGAAAATAAAGTAGTGTATCCAGGGTCAATTCCTACTATTCGATTGATCTTCTTGAAATCAAAATTGTTGGGTAATTGATACTCTGCATCTGTTTTATGTTTACTATTTGCTTTATTTTTTATAATTTTTCCAAGCACAGGTACGGTTCTAGATACTTCCATCGTAATTGAACAAGAATACCCATTCGTTGATATGCGGTAGGCAAATTTCTTCTTTCCCTTTTCAATATGCTTAATATTAAATAAAGTATTCCAAATCAATTCCTTATGTGTGTCAAACCAGGCTTTTGTCACAAGAGTATCTGTAGACTCTAAAAGATTAAAAGTTGGATATGTCTGATTTAAAGGATTGCGCTCTTTTTTTTGAATCCATGTCAATAATTGTTGTAAAGACGAATTACTAAAGGCTACATGAGAAAGAGAAAATCCTTCTTTCATGGGTAATATAGAAAAGACTCTCACTCCTTTTTTGAACCCTCCTGTAATGCTGTCTTTTTCAAGCGCCAATGCTTCCATATCAACTAAAAGTTTGATAGACAGTTTCACAAAGAAATCAAAATTCTTTCCAATATTTTCTTCAGTGGGTAACATGCCAATATATTCAGTGACTATTTTATGCTCTACAGGGGTCTCTTTACAGTCACCTTTTCGTTCGGTGGAATTCAAATCAAACGCTTCTAGTAATATTTTAGTTGCGTATTTCTTGTTAGGAATGTTAAAACGAAATTGAATCCATTTGACAACTCGAGAAAACAGATTTATACGAAGATGATTTTCACACATGGTCCATACAAAAGCTGCCAGTTCATTGATAAAAAATGAAAGACCTTTAAATTCTAAAGTCATTGCGTCTAATAAATGAATTCCTTTTTCAGTTTTCTTGATTCGAAAGATATAGTCCTTCAAGATTGTCAGAAAAAAAGGTTGAAATTCCTGATCCACTTTCCAATTCGATTTTTGTAATAATCCAATACACGCCATTCGTATAAAATCAGCATTCCAATGGACTTTGACCTTGTCAGCAGGATCTAATTGAACTAATCGACTGGCATAATAGTTTAAAAAGGGATATAAAAAGAGGGTCAATTTATTTACGGTTACAAGTAAATCAGGCATATGCTTTCGAACAAGCGGATCTTTACACATCTTGGACCATTTCAAATATATACAAGTATTTGAAAATTCTTTTCTCCTTGCGTATCGAAGAGCTACGTCAGGTCTTGCCGTAGTTCCACCATCTTCATTTTTTCGTTTTTTCGTCTGTATAGACGTCATTTAATTAATTTATGAACTATAAATGCATTCCAAATGACTGGAAAGCAGCTAATTGCAAGTAACAATTAGACTACATGCAAATATCATTTCTAGTAAAAGAATTTTCGTAACTTACTTCATAGTTTAAAATTAAAAAACTAATCTCATGCACGTATTTTCAAAAATATAAGAAAAGAATGATTCTCAATAAGCTCCTATCAAAAATTTCTCACTAGTGATTTATGATTAAAATTGACACTCTCTGACGAAAATGGGAACAATAAAATTGTTTCAATTCGTAACTTTGTAGATCTTGTGTACTCCCTGTGTGATGAAGTGGAAGTTGTATTTATGCAATATGTAGATGATGGAAAGACCAAAAGAAATATAAGAGATTTAGATTTTTTTAAAGATGAAGAATCTCAATTAAAAACCGTAGAAAGCGTAGGTTTATTACTATATTATATTACAAATCCGTCAGAAAAAGTTCAATTGGAAGCAGTTCGATGTGATGCTAGAGCTATACAGTTTGTTTCTTCAGAATCTATACAACTCAAAGCTTTAGATGAATCTCCATACTATGGTGCAGAATTTATCAAAAATCCGTCTGAAGCTGTTCAATTATATGCGGTCAATAAATTTGGTGAAAGCATTGAGTATTTCCCTAACCCTTCTGAATGTGTTCAAATAGCGGCTGTGAAGGATTGTTCAGATAACATTCTTTATATCAAAAATCCATGTGAACAAGCTCAACTACAAGCCGTTCAAGATGACTGCCACCATGTGGATCGTATTCATGGACATATATTCGACAGTGTGAGAAGACTCTCAGAAAGACTTGATTCTAGACGTTAAGGATGTTGCAGTTGATTAACATATACAAAATTAAAACCTATTATTCTAATTATTTTTTTTCAAATTTATTATTCATAATCTTTAATCAAAATCTATAAACTATATACTTTACACACACACGAATGAACCTTTATCAATGAACCTTTGATTATAATAGATTTGTCTTTACTTAGAATTTCCATATTTAGGATGAAATCAATGGAACCCATGCAAAAGGTGTATATGCGTATATATTGACATTGTATTATTCATCATGTTCATACTCACAAGAGTCACATAATATGGATGATAGTCAATTTCTTTTTATTAAATAAACATTTTCATGAGTAAGTTTTTCGCTTGGATTCAAATTTGTCGGTATTTGGAATTTCAAGATTTGTGGTCTTTATGGAAATGTAGGAACAAGTGCGTGTCCGATGTGCTGAAATGTCCTCCTTCATGGGATTGTTTCGAATTTGATCCAGACAGAATTGACACTTTATTTGGTTCAAAATTTAGGAATCAAAGTGCAATAGACTTTTTGAATAAATTTATTCTTCATATTGATACCTGGATCTTTACTACAATCGGGGATATATATAATCGCATATCAGACCATTTAAAACAAACTATTCGTCGAATTACAAAGGTTTCTGCGACCCTTCTTGATTTTACCAAGTTACCTCTTCCTAGTCTCCGTCAACTGTATCATTTGACTGATTATCCGACAAACACGGTCAGCTATTTATCGATACCTATGTACCCGCTATTAAACACAGTCTCATTAAGCATATATTCATTCGAATTATCTTTTAAATTAAATTATCTGCCTAATGTGACTTCTTTGAAGCTACGATGTGATAATATTTTTGGTGTCAATTGTATGAAATATCCTTCCATGAAATATATTACATGTCTTGATATTCGTCATTTCCATATATCGTGGTTTGATATTAGACATATGTTTCAAATGTTAAAAACACTAAAAATAAACAGGTGTGTTATATATTGTCCTGATGAAGTTGTAAATAATCCAGTAGCATATCAAAATGAGATAAAGGATATGACTACATTCTTATATACGTTGGATTATTTAGAGTTATATGGAGTATGCGATGAACGTCTTCTTGGCGATGTCATTGACTATTTATTATCGGAACAAAATATAAGGGTGTTACCCTTTAAACAAATGATTTTTCAAGTCATTTTATTCCATCTCGTAGATTGTAATGAAGTGTTTATATGTAAAAATATTACGCGCCTACAAACGTTAATCTTAACCTATGGATCATAGAATATTTTTCCATTGTTTTAATATACACACCAATGAATTCAATACAGCTGCAATGGAGAAAAAAAGTCAAGACCTGTTACAGTCGAATCAAATTCGGGAACTATTGTATCAGTTCATTTTATTAACGTAGAGAAATGTCGAGTTGTGAGGAAATCAAGTCAATTTATTCATCGTATAATAACAAGTTCAAGTCACTCGTTCAAGATTTAGAAGACGTGGAGGGAAAGGGAGCTGATCCCTATTACTTTTTGTTATCGTTGTATCAATCACGAGATGTGTTCCCTGATATTTCCAAGAACCACAAAGATATTGGAATTACGCTTGCCAATGTAAGATCGTTGTGTAGATTGTTGGGGTACGATCAGTCATTTGCGGTTCTGGAAAACCGAGGTTCTCTTATGAAGAATATATACGAAGATAATAGGTATGAATCTATCCATTTACGGCGCATTAGAAAAAAGTTGAAAAAATTGAACTGCTCACAACCAGATGAGATCGATGAAATCCCACAGTCGATGCAGTCAACGAAAGTATGGTACCCAAACACCAGTCAATATTTTTAAAGTGGAGTTGCTAGTCTGTATAATAAACAATTACCTATTTATTCTACCACGTATTTACAATGAAATGTTGAGCTAATTAATGTTATATATATTATATGTTTATTTATACTTCACTGTGTTAAGTGTTTGATGACCGTTTAATTAACAATAGATATTTTTATGGTTAATTACTTGCATGGGATGATATTTATCAGTAGATTTTTTATACATCATATAAAATAGAGAATTACTTACTGCTGCATGCGACCTAATTTAATTTTTATATTATATATTTAATTTCCTGTTTTTACACAGAATATGAAAGGTTCCTGCTTTTCTATTAAACAGCTTTCTTCCGAATTCTCAACACGACATCCATACGATATTGTCATATTTATCACATTTATTTCTTTCAAATGTCAAACAATACAATTTCTGCCAGCCAAGTTGATATAAGCAACTCACCTGGTTTTATTATCACCACTGACAACGAAGTACAGATGAGCTCCTTGATTTGGATGAGAGTATTTTTGCCGGCTGACTTTGTGTTTGAACCCGATGAATGGAAACAGCAAGGTATTGACATGGGGACTTCTACAATCACTCTTCTCGAATTTGTTCAACTCATATCGGGTTCAAATCGTGTGACCGATCCCAAACCCATACAAATGTTATTCAAACAGCCTTTGTTTCAACTATACAAAAAACTATTGGATTCGTATGGATCTCTTGTTCAAACACAGCGAAATGCAAGGTTAAAGAAATCATAAATGTATGTTGATTGTGTATCTTAATCTATATATTGTGTTAATGAACAATGCACGTGAGGAATGAACGTATCACAGCAACTAGTGACCCTGCCCCTACATACATCTTCATAATTTCGACATTTCAAATGTTTGACCTTTTCATATATATTAGGTAGGCAATCTTGAGATAGCGACGTACATATTAGAGAAGGCAATTTTAAAAGATAGGATGTCCACCAATCTCGAACAGTTTGTCGACGAGAGAGAGAGAATTTATACATACAAAAGTCACAACTATGAAGCCGCTTCAGAGAGATGGGCAAATCTTCCATGAAAAACGTTCGTGTAGTATACGAAAGCTTATGAAGAAGTGGAAAAGACAACACTTCTAAAGAAGGAAGATAGGATAAATATCGTTGATCATAGTAAATTTGAACTTCATTTTCAGACAGTATAAACAGATTTTTCAGTAAGTAAAGTCGACTGAATAATAATTTGAGATCAAAATCTTTTTTTGCAATGGGATAAATGCAGAGAGGGAGTGTTAAGGTTTGTAAGGAGGGAGATAGAGATGTACACGCCTGTAGCAACATTACAAATGTAGAGGTTTCAACTTTTTCACATCCTAATCCTAATGTAAATTCTTTCAGATGAATGAGACCTCTTAGCAAAGACGAAATACGAAATGCTTTCATGGATGAATAAGGACAACAAAAAGAGGATTCCGAAAAGTACAATTTAAAACTATGAAGAAATGATAAGCTCGAAAAACCGAGGGACGGTGAATGAATAAGGGTCGTATCTTCTATGCCTATATGTAAGGATTTTTCGGTAACAGAGAAAAACCACAAGGGAGATTTTTCATCGATCATACGCTTCCATTCATCTATTTCGAACACAGGTTTGTGTGAACATCGCTGCTTTCCTTTGATACTTAGTACCAATTCAGACCAGGAAAAGCGGTTCGTATCCGATAGCTGTTTCCAATCGGATTCGTTGATTTCAAATTCACAGTTTAACGTTTCCATAATTTGAAAAGATTGTAGATGGATAAAATTATTTCTTTTCAAGAGAATCTCTAATGCATCGGGAGAACACCAAGATAAGTTCAGATGACGAACATTTGGCACATAGAGAGCTATATATTTTACCATATCTGTCCAATAAAGATACTGATGTGTTTCTATCCTAAAATAGACCGTGTTAGTCTCGATACAATGTAAACAAGGGAGAAAACGAGCCCCATATATGACTAGTTTAAAATCCGTTATTTGATCTAATAAATCATCATGATTAAATTCTAATTCCAATATTTGAACATAAGGCATTGTTAGTCCCCACTGTCGTATACGATTGATTTCTGTGTCCATTAAATCCAATTCCCCAATAGACAAGACGAGTTTATTGATGTTGAGTCGATCGTGATGAAGTAAAATATAGGAAAATACTTCTAGGTCACATGTCAACGATTGAAGGGACGTTAAGGCATGTAGATGCGCAGCAATCGAATTCAAACAACATGGATATTCAAGAATTATAAGATGTTGGATACAAGTCCAGAACGAGCTTCGACAATTGATGGAATCACGACTTTTAGGATGATCAATGATCGTATATGTGGCAGAAGACGAGTTCCAACAATCTAGTTTACTTATAGCATGATGTATGGATTTAGATAGCACTACAACACTACAAAGAGAAGAAATATCTAGACATGAAAAAAGTTTATTCCAGATCCAATTCGGCAATTGCAAAATATGGTCGTTCCTTATGTAACTTTCGCTTCTTAAAGACTGTAGATGTTCAGATTTCAAACGTTTAGATTTCATGTTCAGGTAAGGAGAATGTTTTATAATTTATGGTCTAACATATAATCTAACGTATTTATATGGTTGAAGGTTGTAAAGTCGATGAATTAGATTAATCATGGAATTTGCATGAAAGGTTTAAAAAAAATCGAACAACAGCTATATTTCCAATCACTTACTTCATATTCTGATTCTACCTTTTGTTTACATCCTCACTCCTCACTTGCGATGTCACATCAATTGTTGTTACTTGATGATCAATTGAGCTGTATAGAATATCAGGATGATACATTGATACAACGAACAGGAGAAATTCATAACATTGAACAACAAGTGACTCAAGTTGCTGATTTATTTAAAGATTTACAATCCATTACGTATCAACAACAAGAATATATAGATACGATAGTGGATAATATAGAAAGTACCAAGAACAATACTGTTAGTGCAGAGAAGGAATTAATAGACGCAAAAAACCATCAAGAAAACAAAAGAAAACGACGATGTTGTTGTGGCACTATATTCGTGACTGTTGTTGGAATCATAATACTAGCAATTGTCATCGTGTCAAAATAGTTTCAAACGACACAAGTATAAACATTAAACATTGTGATTAGAGGCATATAAAAAGAACATAATAAATAGTACCTTTGATGTTATAAAAAAAAGTGAAATGACCCCAACGAAGATGTGATCCTCTTCCTACAGATTCTAAGTTCAAAGTTTGTTGTCATAGCACAGGGGCTATGATGTCGAACAACCAAAAATAATTGGAGGACACAAATGGCTTCACGCTATACCTATATCATTCAAAAAAAGACGCCAACAGTAGGGATTGAACCTACGCCCTCAAAGAGGAAAGCATGTTTGCAAAACTTTAAGAGTTTCATAGCAATGCTTCGCCTTAACCACTCGGCCATATTAGCTCATGTCAAATTACAAGGATGTAATATATCCTTCTAATTGTCAATTTTATCATTCGATCTTTGATATTTTTTATTTTTAATGAAGAAAAAAAAACCAAAGGGATCTGGATCTGTTTGTAACCCTCTGATTTTACAGATTTGAAACATGTCAAATACCCAAAGTTGGTTACATAAAACAGAGGATATGGTAGAGCCTTACATAGAGCAAAATCAACCTATTCCCTGGGCAGAAATTCTTGCCTATACATTGCCCGATCTCGAAAGCGCCTTTTCTTTTGCCACTGAAGGTGAATGGATCCAAAATCTCGCATCTTCTATTCAGCTTCTCAATGCGATCAATACACAATTATCTAACACGAATACACCCCTGAGATTGAAAGTCCTTACACCAGCTGGGACCGTCATGTCTTCAGGAGCTATGCTAGAGAATCTTCAACATCCTACGCCTTCTTACAATAAAATCCGATTTGCGTTGATGGATACAAGTCAAGTGGATATTCCTATTTTATCAAGTGTTCATCCTTTTCATTTTTTGCCTTCGAATACACAAAAGACAAGTGCTATACACGGAGTTCGAGTTGTGTCTACCCCGTTGTCCATTCCCGATTGGCTCAAGCAGACATGTGGACAAGGGTCCAAGTTACTTGGAGAAGGTTCGTTTGGTCAAGTCTGGCAATGCGGTCTAGATAAAGCCATTAAATTACAAACGTTACATCCACAACGTCCTCTAGAAAAGCAAATTCAACAAATTCAAATGGAGACAAGCATTCCTACATGGATTGATGAAAAATGTAGAGCAGATGGCGTCACTGACAAATGTGACTTTACAAGGGTATTAGATACCTATATTCTTCAACGTATTGGTTCTAGTCCAGGTACTACGAGTTCGAGTTTTGTCACGATCATGCCGTTAATTACAGGTGGAGATGCGTCTCGTTTCCGTTCTATCGAATATATACAAGGGCCACAAGATCCTACCTACATGGAATTACAGGAAAATCCATGGTCTATTCAAACGTTTGTCACGGATGTCGCCCACTTAGCTACCACCTTGGCAGAAATGCACAGTTTAGGGATTGTCCATCGAGATATCAAGCCTGAGAATTTGCTGTATGATGAAAACACGAAACGATTAAGTCTATCTGATTTTGGGGTATCTTGTTTTTTGAAAACGAGTCCGAATCCTGAACAATTTAGAGCTTCCGAAACGAACTTGTGTAAAGGACGCTTAGGAGGAACGATGTTATACCTAGATCCTCAATCACTGAATAAATGGGGCTTAAATGCCAATCGACAAGTCAATACCGATAATCAATTTATGGACTTTGCCAGTGATGCGTTTGCATTAGGAATCACCTTGTGGGAATTACTATTGGGTCAACGATATTTCACCTCTGCGGATAATGTCCCAAGGGCAGAATTACAACAGGGTCAAAACAGTCGACCCTCCTTACAATTATTTTTAATGCGTTATGCAGATCGAAATGCTCAACTTCTTCGATTTGGAGCACGAGAATTAAAATCCATATCCGATCCCCTTTTACGGAGCCAATGGGAATATGTAATCCTTGCCATTATGTTACTAACTCATCCAGTGATTATCGATCTCAGACCGACAATGCAAGAAATAGAAAGCGCTCTGTCCGACCCTCAGCTTCCTATTCGCTTAGAATCGGGAGACGTGTTCGATCGAGTTAATCCTCAAACCATTGAGATGCTACGATCCTATTTGTTGAATCCCAGTCAAATAAACCCATCTACACTCACTTTATTACCAGCGGATTATGAGTTTTCTCAAGCTGCGTCCAGAGTTCCTAAATCATCTTCAACTCCAACGAGAACACCAGTAAGAGCATCAGTAAGGACACCAATAAGAACTTCTCCAAGCCCTATCTCATATCGATCGACGTCTTCCTTTAGCACTCTTCCTACTCGTCCTAGGAGTAGATATTAAGAATATTAAGATATTAAACATGATGTATAAAATTATGCATGTATTTTTTATTTATTTATGTCTTCATGTTTGTATATCGTACATCCAATTGTCATTGTGATATGATATAAATAAATATGTAATATTCTAAACTAGTTATATCAGATCATATGTATCCACTCCCTCAGTCCGAAAATATGAATTTGTCATATTCGACCAATCCCTATACGCAATGCCTTCCTAGATCATTGACTTCTGAATTTAAAAAAATTCGAAGGACTCGCAATCCTACTCCTCTTAAACCTTTTATTTCTGGTAAATCTGTTGACTGGACTCCATCTCCATACCCTTTATTCCTTATTTGTAATGAGAAGATAAGTAAGAATTTATCAGAAGCAAGGATGTTAATTAAATCGCTCCCATCTTTATATTCAAAACGAATAGATATGATTTTTGAAGACGAGAATCTTATTCATCAACAAGACAATGTCATTGAAGAGATTTCGACATCCATTAAACGACTCTTACATACAGGAGAACAAGCAATCAAAGAAATAGCTTCGATTGGACTTGAACCGATAGGACG
>Ga0206957_1193_pt1 | contig 10353 bp, 10 predicted proteins | sample Alteio_BWOrgHeat_32_FD_152975 | JGI IMG/M metagenome (GOLD analysis project Ga0206957, IMG submission 152975) | Enriched cells from forest soil in Barre Woods Harvard Forest LTER site, Petersham, Massachusetts, United States -... | ecosystem: Environmental > Terrestrial > Soil > Temperate forest >...
CCAAAACCACCACCAATTTTAGCGGTAGATATCTTTGCGGTGACCCAAATCTAAGACTTTGATTAGATGAACTTTGTCGTTTATGGAGTAGACAACTCTGTAGTCTCCCATGCGGATACGATAATATTCGAATACTTGAAGCTTCTTGACGCCTGTAGGGCGAGGATTTGCTTCTAACGCAAGAATTTTAGGAATAAGCTGGTCTTGGATGGTTTCTGGGAGTTTCTTGAACTGACGCTGAGCACTGGATGTGATCTCAACTGTGTATTTCATTAACTAAGCTTTACCGATGGATTTAAGAAATCCACGAAAGGGCTTGGTTTTTTCATGGCTCCGTTTAGAAGCAATCGCGATATCCATGATGTCTTCACGTAAAGAATTATCTTGAAGCAATCGCGATAGAAAAGTACTTCTTTCTTTTGCAGGCAAAGCTTTAAATGCAGTCATAAAAATTTCCGCAGTAGCTTGATAAGGTGACATGGGTAAATCTCCTTTAATTAAAAGGATATCATGCTAACTATCGAACGTCAATTATTATGGAAGCTTGCGATACCTTGATTAAGGTTGTAATAACTGGTAGCCCCAACCGGATTTGAACCGGTGTTTTCTGCCTGAGAAGCAGACGTCCTAACCAGGCTAGACGATGGGGCCGATTAATTAGTCAAGGATATATCAAAGCCCCTTAATCGTCAACAAATATCATTGCTTTAACCTCTAGAAGAGTATCGTTTTATTAGCACGATGCTTCTTGACACCCTTGAGGTTGAATTTATAATCAAATTAAACCATTACTTTAAGGAGTGTGTATTGCCTACCTCTGTTGCTATTGGTTTTAGCCAGCAGCTGGATGTTCAGAAAGCTGCGCTGCAAGCCTGTTTGCAGATCAAAAATCAACTTTTCCGCCTAGACACCGACTTTATGATGGTGTTTTCTTCACCTGAATATGCCACTAAGGAAGTCTTGGAAGTGATTGGTAAAACCTTGCGGCCCAAACGCTTGGTGGGTTCCACCACGGGCAGAATCCTGTTGGCCCAAGGAGCTACCAATCGCGGAATTGCGCTTTTAGCTATTAATTCTGATGAAATTCTTTTTGGCATTTCAGCCATTGATGGGCTGGATAATTTAGATATCCATAACCTAGGGTTTGACTTGGCCCGCCTTTCATCCTATGACCTTAATCTCACCCACCGCGAAATCTTTTTTGCCCTCTCCCAAGGCATTGAGAAAAGCTGCTCTTCCTTTATCCGCGGGGCTAAGGAGTCCTTAGGCTCGGCTTTTCCCATGGTGGGGGCCATATCCAGCGACGATCTGGCTTATAAAAATCTGGCCCAATTTTATCAGGACCAGATCCTTCATCAATCCGCCATCGGCATGTTGATGGGTGGCAGCTTCCATTTAGGGATCGGCTTAACTCATGGTTTTAAGCCTTTAGGCAAACCGCGTACGGTTACCAAGGTAGAAGATTACATTATCCGTACCATTGATCATAAACCAGCGGTTGATCTCTATAAACATTTCATGGGTGATGATGCTAAAAACCTTAAAGGCAATGTGATGAACACCCATGCGGCCCTTTACCCGCTGGGTGTGTATATCGAAGAAAGCCGGCATTATTTGTTGCGCAACATTATTGACATCCTAGAAGATGGGAGTATCGTATGTCCTGAGGGTATCCCAGAGGGGTCTGAGGTGCATTTGATGATCAGCAACAACGAGGCCTGCATCCTTTCAGCGATTGAGGCCGCGCGATTAGCCAAAGCATCGCTCGCTGAAAGACCACCGAAGCTAATCCTGGTTTTTGAGTCCTTGGCCCGTCATAAAATTCTGGGAAATACTGCTTATAACGAAATTCAAGTGATCCGGGACACCTTGGGGGCTTCTGTCCCTTTTATCGGCATGTGTACCTATGGTGAAATCGGGCCTTTTGGCAACATTAAAAGTGTTAAACATACCTACTTGCATAATGAGAGTGTCCTAGTAATGGCTTTGGCGTAAATCTATGGATTCAAATACACTACTACTCATTTTAGGAAGCATTCTTTTCGTCGTCATCTGTGCCCTGGTTTATTTTATCTATTCAGTGGCGACTAAAGAAGACAGCCTTAAGGCGCTTACTGAAGAAAATAAAAAAATCGTGCGCTCCTTCAATGATCTTGACGAACAAGCCCGGCTGATTGTGCGCACCGACCTGGAATTAACCAAAGCCCGTGAAGAAATGGATAAGCGTCTTAATTCCTTAAACGCCCTGCAACGCACCTCACGGCAAATCAGCCAAGCCCTCAGTGAGGCTGAGATCTTCCAGCGGCTTTCCACGGGTCTTTTTGAAGATTTAGGATTCTCTCGGGTATTGATTGTCACCCGGGCCGAAGATCATCAACTAAAAATCCGTCTTAACCTTAGTTATAAACAACAGCGTCTAGACATCCTCTTAAAAGATATTGATCTTGATGATTTGATCAAATCCCAAACCCATTTTTATTCATCCAACAACACTCCCACCAAAATCCGCGAGAAGATCATTCAACTTTTTGAGGCTGAATATTATGTGCTTGCCCCTGTATTGACTCAGAACGGAAGCCTTGGTTTTGTTTTTGTAGGCAACCGGTATAATGCCTCCATGGTCACTCAAGGTGATGAGGAGCTTATCTCCATCCTTGCGGGCCAAATTGGTCAGTCCATCGAAAATGCTAGGCTCTTCGAACGGGTTTTCCGTTCATCCCAAGAATTAGAGCTCAAGGTCTCTGAACGCACCAAACAATTGGCCGCGGCCCTAGAGCAAGTTAACCAAATCAGCAAAAAGAAGTCGGAATTTATCTCCGCGGTTTCCCATGAATTGCGCACGCCCCTGACTTCTATTAAAGGCTACGCGGCCATTTTGATTGCTGGAAAAATTGGCGAACTTCCGGTTGCCGTTAAAGAACGCTTGGCTAAAATTAATACGCATTCAGATAATTTGGTAGGCCTTATCAATAATCTCTTGGATATTGCCCGTATTGAATCCGGCCGTCAAGAAATGAAATTTGGCCTCTATAAGGTCAAGACAGTAGTCGAGAATGTGGCTGATCTTTTGACGCCGCAGGTGACTGCCAAAGGCGTTAAACTCCAGATCAATCTGCCGGAGAATATCGACGAGGTCTATATCGACATGTCCCAGGCTGAGCGCGTATTTATTAATTTATTAAGCAATGCCACCAAGTTTACACCCGCTCAAGGCACCATTACCATTGCCGCGGCCCCTATTTTGGAAAACGGTTTTATTACCTTTAGTGTGGCTGATACAGGAATTGGTATCCCTGAGGACGATTTGAAAAAACTGTTTAGTGAATTTTTCCGTGTGGACAATGAAATTAACCAAAATGTCAAAGGTACCGGTCTGGGCTTAGTCTTGGCCAAAAACATTACGCAGGCCCATCATGGCAAAATGTGGGTGGAAAGCAAGGTCGGTGTTGGTACCACCTTCTTTTTTACCCTGCCCGTCTCGGCTGAGGCCTTTGGCAGTACAACGATTGAGAAAATAAATGCGTCGTGAAAGAATCCTGATTATTGATGATGACCCTGATATCCGTGATGTGCTCGATTTAAGCCTCTCGGAACATTACACCATACTGATGGCTGCCAACGGCAGAGAAGGTTTGGAAGTAGCTAAGGCTAAAATCCCTGATCTTATCATCACCGACTATAATATGCCCATTATGAATGGAGCTGAATTCTGCAAGCATTTACGCCGGGATATTTTATTGCGTCATCTGCCGATCATCATGCTCACAGGTAAAGGCGAAACTAAGGACATGGTGGTTGGTATTGAGTCGGGGGCTGATGATTATTTAGTCAAGCCCTTTGAGCCCGAAACTCTCTTGGCCCGTATCCGCATGATCTTAAAACGCACCACCCGCTCACTCGATGCCAATCCTTTAACTCATCTGCCTGGCAATTCCTCCATCATGGAAGAATTCCAAAATCGGATTGATACGGACAAACCTTTTGCGGTGGGTTACGCAGACCTCGATAAATTCAAAATCTTTAATGATAAATATGGTTTTGAACACGGCGATGAGATCATCCGTGCGTTAGCCCGGGTTTTGGTTGAAGCCACCCAGCAGCATTGCGGGGAAGAAGCTTTTGTGGGCCATGTGGGCGGAGACGATTTTGTGTTTGTCTGTGCTGATGACAAAGCTGATTTGGTAAGCCAAATGGCGATCGATAATTTTGATAAACTTTCTCCTACCTTCTATAACGATGAAGATCGCAAGGCCGGCTTTATCATGGGTACAGATCGTCAGGGAAATCCTATCAAGACAGGCTTAGTTTCTGTTTCTATCGGCATTGTGAGCAACGTGAATCAAAAAATCTCCCACGTTGCCCAAATCGGTGAGCTTGGTGCTGAATTAAAAAAGTTTGCGAAGTCGGTGGGAAAAAGTAATTTTCAACGGGACCAGCGCAAAAGCAATCCCTAACTGCAATTACCCGGTGATGTTAAGCTAGTACTGCTGCAGGTTTGCCCCGTTGGGCAAGACCCCTTATTTGTCCCGCAAGGATTACCACAACTGTCAAAACCACAAGAATTGTTGCTGCAAGCAACGTTATTAACACAAGCCCCATTCTGTAAAGTCTGACAAGAAAGACAGCAAATGCCCGGCCCTGGTTTAGTGTTCCCTGAACCGCTACTGGTGCATGGTTCTCCTAATGGGCATTGTCCTCCACTAGCTCCACAGGCATTTCCATTACTGTCAAAGCCACAGGAATTGGGTACATTAACACACGGATTAAGCGGTGCACACCCTCCTTGGCCATTATTTAAATTTTGGTTCCAAATCTGGGTCGCTGTGCATTTGGGCTTACAGGTGCCTGCACTCCCTGCTGAAAAATCGCAAGATTCACCCGCCCCGCAGGTCCCGTTATTCAACTGCGTACCTGGATCAATTTGACTGCCGCAATAAGTTCCACAGCTGTCCCTGCCGCAAGCACTGTCACTGCCGGCTGCCTTACCCGTAGTTGCTCCTGGGCAAGCGGGATTAGGTGTGCACGAACCCTTGACGCATTGGCTGCCGTTCCAATAGGATTGAACATTGCTGTCGTCGTCACAGCCACAGGAGTCAGTTGCGGCATTACAATAACTTAAACCAAATTTCTTTGCACAATCAATAGGAGTACAGGAATACGTACCATCCGAATTTTGTTTCGGAACAGTACAAGTGGCATTAGATCCACTTCCCGATGCTGTACAAGTGACCGGCACGCATTGCCCACCAAGCTTTTGAAAATCGACGTAACATTGACATTCTTCACTGGTATTCGTTTGGGTGGTATCGCAGTATGAATTAGCAAATTTGCTATTACAATCTACAGGCTGGCAAGAATGGGTGGCATCGTCATAAGAGGTGCATGGTTCAGTACAGGCTGGAACGCAGGCATCTTGAGTTTGATCAAAAACCGAGCCATCAGCACAAATACAATTGCTACAAGTTTGATCCGGTATTGAATTTTTAGGTGAACCATTAGCACCATTACATGTCAAATTATTGGGACAACCGCATTGGTTTTGCGCGTTGCACACTTGCCCTGTGGGGCATTGGCCGCATTGGGTGACATTATTACAGGTCACTTGTGCACCATTACAAGTCTGGTCTGCAGGGCATGTAGAGTCAGCTCCTTGAGAACAATTGGTCCCTCCAAAAGCAGGTGGAGGACATCCACAGACCCGGTACAGTACCTTAGTGCCACTACCCTCTCCACAGCCTACCGAACACCATCCGCCATTAATAGGCGTAGGGTTTTCACCCATGATTACCCTGGTGACAGAATTATAATAGCCTCCGGCACTGCCTTGAATTTGATCTATAAGGCCGCCGTGATTAAAAGCTGCCACTACCACAATGGCTACCACGGACAACAGCAAGAGATATTCCAAAGCTGTCTGGCCACGCAAAGGCCTATGTTTAAGGAGATTCAGCATAGATACTATAAATATATCACAAAAAGAAGGCGTTTAAATACTTTTAAGTAAACTTGCGGCTTGGTCAAGATGAGGAGAACCAAAAAGATAGGAAGCAGTGATGAGAACGTGCGCGCCGGCATCAACAGCCGCAGGAGCCGTCTGCGCATTGATACCGCCATCGATGGCAATATCACCCTCAAAAATTTTTTGAAGACGATCAACCTTGCTTAAAACTTCAGGCATGAATTTCTGGCCGGCAAAACCAGGATTCACCGACATGATTAACACCCCATCACAGTCATCCAAAATTTCTTCACATAAAGGAGTTCCTGGATTGATGACGATAAAAGCCTTCTTGCCCAAAATCTTGATCTTCTTTAAATCCGTTCGCAGGGCAGGAAGATCAATGCTTTCAACTTCCTTAGGCCATTGATTCCACTGACGGCAATTACTTTTGCGCGGGCCATAGCATTCGACCTGGATTTGAATGATATCCGCCCCTGCCTTGGCATAGTGCTCGATATAATAGCCAGGATTTTCAATCATCAAATGGGTTTCTAAGGGCAACTGAGTGTTCTTGCGCATGGCCTCAACCATGACGGGGCCAATGGTCAAATTCGGGACAAAATGACCATCCATGCAGTCAATGTGAAAACGGTCAATGCCGGCTTCCTCGCAACGTTTAATATCACGGACAAGATGGCCGAAATCGGCAGAAAGAATGCTGGCTGATATTTCGATGGATTTGCTCATAGATAAGAATGTACATAAAAATGCGCGAGGAGGGACTTGAACCCTCACGTCTTACGACATACGCCCCTCAAACGTACGCGTCTACCAATTCCGCCACCCGCGCTTAATCCTAACAAAATACCTCACTTCTCCGCATTGTCAAGCGAATATATTACACCCAAATTAAAGAAAATAAAACCCCCGGGGTTGGCGAAGCCATCCCCGGGGGTTGAGAAGGTAAACTATTTTACATGATTCAATGCCGCCGTGACAAATCCTTTGAACAGCGGATGGGCAACGTCTGGCTTGGACTTAAATTCCGGATGGAATTGGCAGCCTACAAACCAAGGATGGTCCTTGATCTCGACGATCTCCACTAAATCACGTTCGGGATTGATCCCCGCGATCACTAAACCTTTTTGGGTCAATTGCTGACGGTAAGCATTATTAAATTCATAACGATGGCGATGCCGCTCGGTAATTTTTTCGCTTTTATAGGCATCATAACTGCGCGTGCCTTTTTCTAACACGCCGCTATACGCCCCCAAACGCATGGAGGCCCCTAAATCCTTGATTTCCTTTTGTTCCTCAATCAAGCTAATCACCGGGTGTGGTGTTTCTTTATCAAATTCCGTCGAGTTAGCATTCTTTAAGCCTGCCACATTACGGGCAAATTCGATGGTAGCAATCTGCATACCTAAGCAAATCCCAAAGAAAGGAATATTATTTTCACGCACATATTTGACAGCGGCAATCTTGCCATCAATGCCCCGGGAACCAAATCCGCCAGGGATCAACACACCATGAGATTCTTTCAATAACTTTTTAAAGCCCGCACCCTCGACTTCTTCAGAATCAATTTTTAAAATAGTGACCTTAGCGTTATTAGCAATGCCTCCATGCACCAGGGCTTCATAAATAGACTTATAAGCATCTTGCAAAGCGATATATTTTCCGACGACGGCAATTTTCACTTCCTTAGCAGGCGCGCGCAGGCGCTTTAAGACACCGTCTTCCCAAGCCTTGATGCCTTTATCCGGAAGTTTAATATTAAGCTTCTTTAAAATCAGTTCATCCAAGCCTTCTTTTTTTAAGGCTGAAGGTACTTCATAAATATGTTTCACATCCGAAGCTTCAATGACAGCCTCCACATCCACGTTACAAAACAACGCGATTTTCTCTCGTTGCTCTTGGGAAATAGGACGTTCCGTACGGCACATCAAAATTTGAGGAATAATACCAATCTCCCGCAGACGGCCAACACTATGTTGGGTGGGCTTGGTCTTCTGCTCCCCTGCGGATTTGATATAGGGCAGCAAGGTCACATGGATATTCAGGGCGTAGCCTTCGCCTAATTCCCAACGCAATTGACGGATGGCTTCCAAAAACGGCAAGCTTTCAATATCACCGACGGTGCCGCCAATTTCCACAATGGTCACATCCGCGTCAGTTGATTTAGCCACCTTCTTGATGCGCTCCTTGATCTCGTCGGTAATGTGGGGGATGATTTGGACGGTTTTGCCTAAATAATCACCGCGTCGCTCCTTGGTGATCACTGTATAGTAAACTTTTCCAGCGGTAATACTGCTATCCTTTGAAAGCTTAGCATTGGTGAAGCGTTCGTAATGCCCCAAATCAAGATCAGTCTCAGCCCCATCATCGGTAACATACACCTCGCCATGCTGGTAAGGGTTCATGGTGCCTGGATCGACGTTTAGATACGGATCACATTTGATGATGGCCGTTTTAAGCCCGCGGGTTTCCAGCAGCTTTCCAATGGAAGCAGCTGCAATTCCTTTGCCCAAACTTGAAACCACCCCACCTGTCACAAAAATATATTTGCTCATTTTTCCAATTTCAGTTTATCAGTATTAGTAGGTATAGCTGTTGGGTATTTACCAGTAAAACAGGCGGAACAAAAGTTTTGCCCTTCCTTCATCACCGACAACATCCCCTCTAAGCTTAAGAATCCCAATGAATCAACCTTGATAAAATCAGCGATTTCTTGCACGGTTTTATTATGCGCGATAAGTTCACCCGACGATGGAAAATCAATTCCATAAAAACACGGGGATTTAATCGGAGGGCAAGAAATGCGCATATGAATTTCCTTCGCCCCTACTTCACGCAATTCTTCAATACGGCTGCGTGAGGTGGTCCCGCGCACAATCGAATCTTCAATCACCACAACCTTCTTGCCCTTGATCAAATCGCGGATGGGATTTAATTTCACCCGCACGCGGAACTCACGCAAGAATTGAGTAGGTTGAATAAAGGTACGTCCAATATAGTGATTACGCACAATGCCTTGCTCAAAAGGCATATTCAATTGCTGCGAATAACCCAAGGCAGCATAGTTGCCGGAATCCGGAATACCCATGACAAAATCAGCTTGAGCGGGATGTTCCTTGGCCAATTGCATCCCTAAACGTTTACGCACCTGGTAAATATTATCATCGAAAATATGGCTATCCCGACGAGTTAAAGTACATTTGCGTTAAAGAATCTGTCTTACCCTTTAGCCGTTTTTCTGGAGTTGATATTATTTTGGGGCCTGAAATGAAGTCTACCGGCGAGGTCATGGGTATTGCCACGACCTTTGGATCAGCTTTTGCCAAATCTCAGGTGGCGGCCAATCAGGCTCTCCCTAAGCATGGGGTGGTGTTTATCTCCGTGAACGATCATGATAAGCGGGATGTGGCTTTCATTGCCAAAAAGCTGGCTGATTTGAAATTCAAGGTCATGGCCACCCGCGGCACAGCCAAGGCCCTGCGTTCCGCCGGGATTGATGTGGCGATTGTGGATAAACATTATGAGGGTGAAAATAACGCATTGACATTGGTCAAAAAAGGTGAGATAAACTTAATTATCAATACCCCATCGGGAAAGAAAAGCCAATCGGATATGCGGGTGATCCGGGCGGCCGCTATTTTGCATAATATTCCCTGTATTACCACCTTGCAAGGCGCATGGGCGGCCGTGAATGGGATTGAAGCCAGTCTTAAGGAAGAATTTACGGTTGAGTCATTGCAGAGTTTATACGGCCATTTGATAACAGAGAGATAAAGCATGTGCGGTATTGTCGGGATCAGTCATCATAAGGAAGCAGCCAAAATGGCTTTTTTAGGCCTGTATGGACTGCAGCATCGGGGTGAGGAGTCCGCAGGCATTGTCACCTATGATGGCCATGAGATGCATGTGCTGAAGAAAGACGGTTTGGCCGTGGATAATTTTGATGAGGCTAGCATCAGCCGCCTCAAAGGGCATATGGCCATTGCTCACACCCGTTATTCCACGACCGGATCTTCCAATGTCAAAAATATCCAACCGATTATTGTGAATCACCGCAAAAAATCTATTGCCATTGCCCATAACGGCAACCTCACCAACACTGATGAATTATGCGCCAAGCTCGAGGATGATGGGTCGATTTTTCAGACCTCCATGGACTCGGAGATTTTTGTGCATTTATTGGCCAAGACCGCTAACGGAAATGTCGGGCAGTGGCTCAGCAATGTTTTTCAGCAGGTAGAAGGTTCGTATTCCTTGGTGTTATTGCTAGAGAATTCGCTTATCGGGGCGCGCGATCCGCATGGGTTTAGGCCTCTGTGTTTGGGCAAATTGGGTGATGGGTATATCATTGCCTCTGAGACTTGTGCCTTTGATTTGATGAAGGCAGAATTTAT
>Ga0206957_1195_pt1 | contig 10245 bp, 5 predicted proteins | sample Alteio_BWOrgHeat_32_FD_152975 | JGI IMG/M metagenome (GOLD analysis project Ga0206957, IMG submission 152975) | Enriched cells from forest soil in Barre Woods Harvard Forest LTER site, Petersham, Massachusetts, United States -... | ecosystem: Environmental > Terrestrial > Soil > Temperate forest > O...
ATGCTGTACAGCGATTATTGCATATACCCAAGGGGGGTACCTTGGCGTCGCTGATAGAAACGTATTTTTCCTATGATGAAGCGGCGCTGGCTGGGTGGCGACGCATTGTCAACATCCTGAAACGCGGTGATGACAAGGAACAAAAAACGGCGCAGGGCATTACCGACTGGCTGGCCAATAAAACGCAGTGGGAAGACCGCGTTGCGGATTACGTGAACGTGTTTCTTACGCTGAAGGGCGAGCCGCGTAAAACGCTGTTCAAAAAAGGCACCATTGTCGATGCCGATTTAATCGACACGCTCAAAGTCGAGCAGGAGCGCGTTTGGCGTTTCAATGATGCATGGAAAGCGCTCGAGGCAGGGTGCATGACCGCGCATATGCTGCATGTCGCTGAAGCGATGCTTGCGCTGTATGACACATTAAAACGCTCCCGCGCCCTGATGGATTATGATGATTTGATCCTGGCGACGCGCGATCTGCTTGAGCGGGCGGGCATGGCGCCGTGGGTGTTGTTCAAGCTCGACGGCGGTATCGACCACATATTGGTCGATGAAGCGCAGGATACCAGCCCGGAGCAATGGGCGATCATCGATGCACTGACGAAGGAATTTTTTGCGGGCGAGGAGCGTACCCAGCAGGATCGTTCCTTGTTCGTAGTCGGTGATGAAAAGCAATCGATCTATAGTTTTCAGGGCGCAGACCCGGCGGCGCTGGCGCGGATGCAACGCTATTTCTCTAAAGCCATTAAAGATGCGGCCAAACCTGTGCATCATCTTCCGCTTACCGCTTCTTACCGCTCAACAAGCGAGATACTCTCTGCCGTCGATGCCGTGTTTGCGCAGACTCCGGCGAGGGCTGGCCTCATGTCTGGTGATGATGCTTTGTTGCATACCCCCACCCGACAGGGGCATCCCGGGTTGGTGGAAGTATGGCCGCTCATTCAACCGAAGGAAGGAGATGATGTATTTTCGCCTGCGACGCAACTGGCGCGTACTATCGCTGAAACAATCCATCGCTGGCTTGAGGAAGGCATGGCCGAGGCAGGTGACATCATGATTCTGGTCAGGAGCCGGACATCGCTGGTTGATCGATTGGTGCGGGCGCTCAAACGCCGCAATGTGCCGGTGGCGGGGCATGACCGCATGCGCCTCAATGATAATCTGGCAGTGCGCGATAGCATTCAGACTTTCCCGCAATTCCTCATGCTCCTGAGCGCGGCCAAATAAGCGGAAGCGTGCTTCCCGCAACAATTCCTGCTCCGTGCGGCCATCCATCACCGCAAAATGCGGGCTGACGCCGGCCTCAATGGGGAAACGCCGAAGCAGCGATTGACAAAATCCGTGGATGGTCTGGATGCGAATGCCTTCCGGCGCTTCGAGCACGGTGGCAAATAAACTTCGCGCGCGCGATAGCGCTTTCTTATCGGGCGTGACATCGGTCAACGCCGTAAGCGCTTTGCTCACTTCTGCATCATCCCCCATCACCCATTTACCCAGCTCGCTTTGCACGCGGCTTACCATTTCGGCAGCGGCGGCATTGGTGAAAGTCAGGCAGAGAATTTTTGACGGCGGCGTACCATGCAGCAACAGACGGAGGACGCGATTGGTCAATAAACTCGTCTTACCCGCGCCGGCATTGGCGGAAACGAAGACAGACGCCGCCGGATCAAGGGCTTGCATCACGCTATAAGCTGCGGAATTGCTAGGCATTTTACTAAAATCGCTCCTAAATATTCACAAAAACGTCATAAAAAACGAGGAAAACTGTGGTATACTGAGACAATGAAAGGAATGCCATGAACACTCCAAATTCGATCACTGCCGACGGCAAAGCGATGAACGTGCTTTTCATGCCGGGCATTTTCAATGAAGCGATGCAACTTCTCACCGATGCGCATGAATATTTCTCGCAGTTCGGCGAAGACGATCAGCAGCGCCTCGAAGGTCCGCTGCGTTCGATTTATTCGTGTGAAATGTCGCGCATTACGTTGCGACTTTCGTCGATTATGACATGGATTATGGCGCAGCGCGCCATATTTACCGGCAAGATCATGGTCGAAGAAGCTGCCCGTCATTACGGCCTCGATTTCCAGGAAGCCTGCCTCGTCGACAACCGCGTGTTGCACGGCGTCTTGCCCGCTTACGTCTGTTATCTCCTCGACCGTTCGCTTGAGCTGTATGAGCGTGTCTGCCGGCTTGACGGACAGGTCAAAAGCGTTCACTAAACCGCTAGTGTCATCCTGTGCGAGCCGAAGGCGAGGCACAGGATCTTGTGTAAATAGAAAAAGATCCTGCGCTGACGCTTCACGTCCCGCAGGATGACAATTTAAACCGCTTCCCATTCTTCCCTCCGCGTCAGATGTTCGTAATCGTTGAAGCGCGCTGCCAATGATGGATCATCAGGCGCAGCATAAGGCGTAGCAGCATCGTCGAAACGCCGGATCAACATTTCCAGCCGCTCCTGAGCTACTGCAATGCCCTGGCTATCTACGGGTTTAATTTCGCAATTATCGCGATTGCCCGCCAGCTTCCAATATTCCAGCCTCTGAACGGATACCCCCCCTGGGTATGGTTCTAATGTCCCATGCATGGCAATCAATGCTTCCAGTGGCAACTGGTTAGCTAGCCCGCGGCTGATGTCGGCCTGCGTCGGGATATAACCGGTTTTATAATCGACAATTGTTGCCGCATTACCGGAGCTAATTTCCATACGGTCGATGCTCGTAGTCAATGTAAACGGTTTACCGTCGACCTCGAATTGCCATTGTCCCTTTAACTCGGCGAGCACACGGGTAAGCGCCGGTCGCCGTTCTTTTTCCACCTCCAGCAGCCATGCCGCCATCACCTCGAAGCGCGGCCACCACAGGCTGGCCACCGCTGGGCGATCAATAAAATCGGCAAATGCATCACGGCCGCATTCGAGCAGCAATTCATGCGCATTATCCGGTAACGCCTGCGGCCATGCGCGCGTAAAGCGCTCGAGTGCCCGGTGCACCAGCGTACCGAAATCAGCGGCATCCGGTTCCCGGTCTAACGCCTCCAATTTTCTGAGCTTCAGAATATATTGCGCATAAATCATGTATGGATCGCGCAGCCAGTTATCGATAGCGGTGACGCGCAATTGCCGCGGCCGTGCTGCAAGCGGCGGAACGGGCGACGGACGCACAAGCGCAGGAATATTCGCCGGAGCATCAAGCATTTTCTTGCCGCACTCATAATAAGCATCAGCACGCATCGAATCAAAATAAGCCGCATCCAGCCCTTTCACCAATGTCTCCAGCCGCACCAGCCAGCGCGATGGAACCGTAGGCGCACCTTCGACTTTGCGGGCACGACTCAAAATAACTTCCGGCGCAGCGGCAAGCAGATAAAAATCATGTGCGCTCTGGCCGATATCGCGCTCCGCGGCAGGCAGGCCAAACGCCTGGCGCATCGGGCGACTCATCCATGGATCGGCCTCCGGCATATCAGGCCACATACCCTCGTTGAGGCTGCCCAAAATAACCCGGTCGAAACTAAGCAGCCGCGCTTCCATTGGGCTTAAAATATGCAGGCGCGGATGCAGACCATAACCCGGGCGGTAGGTCTGCCCAGCCAGCAACGTTTCAAACAACCCAGGATAAGTGACGGGATCAATCTGCGGAAACAACTCGGCCTGCTCCAGCAATTCAGCAAGGAACGCAGCCAGCTGATTACCCGCATCACCTACCCATAGGCGCGCCGCACCGTTTTCAGCATCGGTCGACGCCAGCCATTCCGCGCATTGCATATGCGCTTTCAATATACCCCCAAGGGGTACCTCACGTTTTTTAAAGCATGCGAAAAATTCCCCCGTCTTTTCAGCGAAACTAACCAACCACCGTTTTAATTCCTTATTTTCAGCTGTGGCGGCCAGCGCTTCTATGCCCGGCGACCGGCGGATGCCGCGTAATAAATCCATCTCCAGAGCGCGTGACAAGCTGCGGCATTCGGCCGTGTCCCTACCCGTGCCCGCCAGCGGATGCCTGAGCAATGCCAGCAGCGGCGCCGGAGCAGCTGCCGATGCCGCCATATCCGCTACCAGACGCAAGAAAGATCCTGGAGTGGTATCCATAAGCGGGCATCCTGCCGAGTCGTCGATAGTAATGCCGAAACGCTGCATCTGCGCCGCAACCATGCGCGCCAATTGGCGGTCGGGCGTCACCAACGCTGCCGTTTTTCCCGGCGTCTCCAATGTTTCGCGCAAAGCAATAGCAATCAATCGCGCTTCATCAAGCAGCGTATCGGCAGTGATTAGGCGCATGCCCGCCAATCCCTCGGCCAAGGGCAGTTTTGATTGCGTCCAATGGGCAGTGGCTTCGGGCGGATGGAGGATGGCGCGCAAGCAGGTAAGGCGCGATTCGCAATCTTTTGATTCAAGTAGCGGCTTTATCTCATCCCTCTTACATTCCATCGCTTCCAGCAACACCCTCATCCCATATTGCGGATGGGTAACATCCACCATTTTCCATTCAGCTTCCGGCATAGCAGTATCGAGCCCGGGCAGGATGACCACGCCTTTGGGCAAGCGCCCAATCGTTGCCAGCAAAGCCGCCGTTGCAGGCTGCGAACCAGTTGAACCGGCAGCGATGACGGGGTGGGCGGGAGGATGCGTACGCCAGGCTTGCGCAGTGCCCTTGAGCAAGCGGTTACGATGATCCACCGGGTCGAGCGCCCCCTCCTCTTCCAGAATACCCGGCCAGTGCTTGGAAACGAGAGCGAGGAAATCGAGCGTCTGCTGCCAGTGCGTGGCAAGCTCCTCGGGAACCAGCGCCGAAAGTCGGTCAAAGCTCAATCCTTCACGCGCCACATCATCGATAAAACGCGCCAGCTGCCTTGCAAGTTCGGCCGCCTGCTCCATATTGTATTCAAGAGCGGATTCCATGACCAACCGCGTCAGCAATAGCTCGCGGCGTAGAGGCGAAATGGATGGAGGTATGTCCATCGAGGGCATGAAATGGGCATCCTCGTCTATATCGCCCAGAGGCTGGATGCGCGGCAGCAATAACGGCCTGCCGCCGGTGACATCGAGGAAAGCCTCGCGCAAAGCCCGGCAGGCGCGACGATTGGGCAATAAAACCAGCGTTTTGGTTAAAATGGCAACATCTGAACCGTATTGTTCGAGAATCCACCTTGCCAAAGTGTTAATAAATGGCGTTTGGGCAGGAATTGTGCGGCAATTTAGGGGGTGTTTCATGATATTTTAACGGCTGGAACGCTATAAATAATTTATGATATACTACACTGGTTAAATCTGACAATGACAACGCTTCCGCATAACCTCGCCGAACTGATCGTCACTGAGCTCGAGACGCTGTGGACGGCGCATCGTGCCGTCGGGCTGGACGGCTATATGTGCCTCTATACGCCGACCGAACAGGTGCCGTTCCGTAACAAACAAGCCGGCCTGAAATTCTGGTTCGGCCCGAACGACTGCGAAGCCGCAGCAGCGCAGGTTGTAGAACATTACAATCAAGGACACCTGCCCAATTCATCGTTGCTGCTTAATCCCATCGTGCACGCCAAAGGCGAGGACGGCTCTTATAAACCGCTTGGCTCTGGCATCGTCTGGTGCACATCGCTGTCGCTCGGCATCGACGTACTCAAGGATGAATCGGCGGAACGGTTATGGCAACTAGGTGTATTGGCCAGTCCATTTCATCGTGGCGATAGTGAACGCGCCGGGCTTAAAATACTGGCCTTCTGCGAAAGCGCTCAATCACCGGCTGATGATGGCAAAACGGTCGCTGGCTGTCGTGAGCTCTATGACGTGGCCAATATCAACAGCGAACAATATGTTCATTATTATTTGTTGTCGGGTATTTCCTACCTGACCAATAACGGTTTATTCCATCACCCGGACATCGCAGCACTTTTCCCCAAGAATGTGCTGAAGGATAAGGCTTCGCGCGAGAAAATTATCAAGGATAGCAGCGTCAGCGTACAAAACATCATAAACGCTGCCTATTGCTGGAACGCCTACGAACGCCATCATTCCCTCTACCAGAAATTCGGCACCAACCCGGACGATGTCGAAGGCAATATGCGCTACTTCAACCTGGTGGCGCGCGACGTGGATCTATTCGATGCCACCGGCCCGATGCGCAAAGAAGCCGATGAGATGTTCGAATTCCTCATTCCCGGCCTGATACCACGCGGCTGCGTTACCTTGCTCGCGGCATCAGGCGGCACCGGAAAAAGCAGCCTGGCACACCAGCTTTGTGTTATGGCCTCTATTGATTATGAACCGGGTGAAGAAGCACCGCGTTGGCTGGGCCAACGCCTCGCCATCGAAAAATCCAAAGGCGTTTGCATTTATTTCTCCGGCGAAGACGGACCACCGATTATCAACGCCCGCGCCGCCGTTTTCGATCCGCTCGGACGCGCCCGGCGCCTGATGTTCCAACGCACTAATTTCGGTGATAATGTCAGCTTCGTGCAACATCTCAAACGGCTGCATAAAATACCTGATGTGCCGATCATGGTTATCGATCCTGCCCGCAAATACTTAACCGGCGACGAAGATGACGCCGGCGTCGTCAGCGATTTTTTTGAAGCCATTGAGGAGTTCGCCATCGCCAAAGGCACTTCAGTCATTGTCGTCCATCACCTGCAGAAAAACGCCGAGCCGAAATCGGCACACGAAGTACTTGACCTGCTGCGAGGATCGCAGGTCTTTATCGACCGGCCACGCGTCGTCATCGGCATGTTCCGCGATGGCCCCTATACCATCGCCGGACTGGCTAAAAACAATATCCCGCCCAATCTCGGCATGGTCATGGAAGAACGCGTCTTTGCCCGCGATCCGAAACGGTTGTCACTGATCTGGTTGCCGGGACATGAGGGCATCCGCAATGCTAACCTGTCACCGGAAGAGCTTGAAAAACTGGCCGAAGAAGCCCGCAAAGAAGGCCGATAAGAGCCAATCTATACCGTTCTGTCTGCCCGTTTAAGCCGCTTGCCTTTGTTGGGAGGATGTCTATAATTAATTAATATTAATTTTAGCGCGCAAGAATATGTCCGACAAACCAATAGATCATCGTAAAGACCCGTCTACTCACCTATCTAAACAGCAGATGAGAAGAGAAAACTTTTTTCTTCATGGCGGGGAAGCAGAACCTAGAGAACATTCACAACCGAAGAAAAGGCCAGAGACTAAGCAGAGATATGAACACCCCCTCCCACAAGACAACCTGAGAGAACGAATCCTGGCCAATATAAGAGCAAGGAAAGAACGGGAAGCAGCGGAAGCACAGGCAAAAGTGGAAGCAGAGAAAGCTGAACGAGAAGCAGCGCAAGCGAAAGCAGACGCAGAAGTAGCTGAACGAGCGGCAGATGAAGCGGCGGCACAAGAGAAAGCGCGGGCGAAAGAAGAAAAACGAGCAGCAATTGAAGCAGCAGCGCAAGAGAGAGCCCAAGCGAAAGCAGCAAAACGAACGGTAGCACAAGCCAGAATAAAACTTGCGCGCACTAAACCAATAATTGATACACAAAAAGAAATAAAACCACGGCAGCAGGATCAAAAGCAAACAACAACAAAACCGGAAACAAAAATAACTCTCAAATTTCCCGGCGATATAAAAGGGAGCGATCTTCTTGCCTACGCCCGCAAGAAGGGCATAACATTCGGTGGTTTACTCGAAGAAATACGCGGTCTTTCCGGCGACAGCCAAAATATCTTCGCCCAAATGCTTGAATTGGACAGATCACAATACCGTAAATTCGTACACAATGAACAAAAGAAGCCGCCTTTGCCAATGATGAATAGGTTAGCGGATATACTCGGCGCTAAGGTTGAGGATGACAAAGTTACTGAAGAAAACAGAGCGCAGTGGCGGCAATTTATGTTGGGCATTCCTGCAGAGATCAATCAGGAGAAAGTCAATCATTGTCTGGATAATGGCAGCCCAATTAATACCGATCATACTGGTTTCGGGCACCGAATCGCGCTGGCAAAGTTTTTTACGCTATTAGCCAACCGGCACGGTCTGGTTGAATGGACGCAATTAGCGAGGGCTATTGCAGCGCATGCGGGCATGGATCAAAATGTTACTATCCAATTGCAGCGTGCGATGGATAGCAGGGCAGGTCCACAGGAAAACGCGGAATTAGATCCATCGCAAATAGAGACCGAGAGACTCCATACTAACGATGACAGATCTATAATAATGCCATTGGCTGATATAATTGCGGAATTCGCCTTCCCTGACGATAAGTCCCGGCAAAAAGCGTGTCTGGAGTTTCTCACGTCTGATAAATACTTAACCTCCAAAGAAGATGAGATGACCCACAGGAGCGAGGGTATACGAAATGCTCAAAAGGCAAGAAGACACAACTGGGGAAGGAGAATCGGTGGAGAGAATGGCGAAGCGACTATAGAAACTGGCCGATAGCTCTCTGTTACAATTAATCAACCTCTTCCGCCAGTTCGTCCGTCGAGACGCGGTTGCGGCCGGTTTTCTTGGCGATGTAGAGCCGCTGGTCAGCCATTTTATATAAGGCTTCGGCACCTATATCCTGCCCCGCGCTTGCGGAGGCAATGCCGATGGAGACCGTACATCCGAACAGATGATTTTCATCCCCCAGTTCAAAAGTTTCTTTAGCAACCGAAGCACGGATGCGCTCGGCAACCCAGTAAGCGCCGGATACTGGAGTTTCGGGCAGGATAACGCCGAATTCCTCGCCGCCGACGCGAGCACCGGTATCGGTCTCACGGAGGCAGGAATCAATGATGTTCGCCACGCCCTGCAACACTTTATCACCAAGCTGCTGGCCGTAATTGTGGTTGATGTTTCTGAAATAATCCATGTCGATCAACAGCACCGATAATTCTTCGCCGCTGCGCTTGATGCGTTTCAATTCGTCTTCGAGCCGTGTAAAGAAATAATGCCGCGATGACAGGCCAGTCAGTAAATCGGTATCCGCCATGTGAGCGATTTCATCGCGCATACGCGCTTCGGCCTCGACGCGCTCGGTAATGTCGCGCAATGAACCGACCGAACCGATGATGGCGCCGCGCTTATCGAACCAGGGATAGGAAATATCCGCTACCCAAATCTGGCGACCGTCCTTGGTGCGCATCAGGTAATCGGCCTGCCATTTATCGACGTTGCCGCTTTTACGCGCCTCTTCCAGCGGGTCGAACGACTCGACCGGCTTCATCGCATTGCTGACGATGCGCGTCTCCATAATTAGCGAGCGGATGTTCATCTTCTTGATTTCATCCTGCGTGTAGCCGAGCAGACGGAACACCGACGGGCTGACATAATCATACTGCATGCTATCGTAGCGCAGGCGGTAAATCGTGTCGGTCGAGCAGGCGTTCAGCAACGCTATTTCATCACGCAGTTCGCTGACGCGAGGCGACAGGGCCGCCCCGATATCACGCATGAAGGCGCGGATTCTTTTAAACATAAAAATCATCTGATTTTTAAAAGGAAGCCCTTATACACGCTTAGCGCGAAGGATGCAATAAATAAAAATGCGTTAATAATGTGCGTTATATAATTGTTTTAATTTGATTTTCGCTTCATGCAGCCAGGCTTTTTTCGACAAAACCCTGCAGCCGACGCGTAAACGCCGCCGGGTCAGCGATTTCCTCGCCTTCAACGATACGTGCCTGATCGAGTAGAAGCCATGCTACATCTTCAATATCTTTAGCCGCTGACACATCAGCCAACTTGCCCGCCAGCGAACGTATGATGGCATGCTGGGGGTTGATCTCAAGAATCTTGGCTGAAGCGCTGGCCAATTGTTTCTGCTCAACCAGGAAACGCTCAAGCCGGAAATCCATCGCCCCTTCCTCGACAGCAAGGCAAACGGCGCTGTTGGTGAGCTTACTTGTGGCACGCACATCTTTAATGTTATCACCCAGAATGGTCTTAATGCGCTGGCACAATTCCACAACCTGTGCATCATTTTCCGTTTTAGTTTCGGATTTTTCTTCCGATTTTTCCTCACCCGAAATCGTGCTTAAATCAATGTCGGCGCGCGTCACGGATTTAAATTGCTTGCCTTTGTAATCGTGCACGACATTGGTCCAGAAGTCGTCGACATGGTCGGAAAGCAGCAACACTTCGATGCCCTTTTTGGCAAAGCCCTCAAGCTGCGGGCTGGCGCGCAAGGCCTCAATGCGGTCACCGGTTAAGTAAAAAATATTCTGTTGAGCCTCTTTCATGCGGCTGATGTAGGCATCGAGCGTGGTGACGGTTTCGCCTGCCGTCGAATA
>Ga0206957_1196_pt1 | contig 10236 bp, 9 predicted proteins | sample Alteio_BWOrgHeat_32_FD_152975 | JGI IMG/M metagenome (GOLD analysis project Ga0206957, IMG submission 152975) | Enriched cells from forest soil in Barre Woods Harvard Forest LTER site, Petersham, Massachusetts, United States -... | ecosystem: Environmental > Terrestrial > Soil > Temperate forest > O...
TCGAAAGCCTAAGGGTTCCGGCCGAGGATAAATCCCTGCCGGAAGCCTTAAAAGCGCCGCAGCAACCGGCTACGGCACCGGAAAACCCGGTCAGGATAGCGCTGCTGCTCCCTTTAAGCGGAACCAACCAGAAACTAGGGGAATCGATGCTGGATGCGGCCGAGCTCGCCATTGCCGATATCGGCAAGAAAAATCTGGTATTGCTGCCTTTAGATAGCGGCAAGGATGCCGCCTCGGCGGTAAGCGCCATGAACCAGGCCATAGCGAAAAAAGCCGACATAGTGCTCGGGCCGCTGTTCGGCGCCAGCACCGCGGCAATAGCTCCGATAGCGCAGCAGGCGAATATGAACGTCATATCTTTTTCCAACGAGAAGAAGCTGGCCGGGCCCAATATTTTCCTGCTCGGTTTCGCGCCTGATGAACAGGTGAAGAGAATCGTAAGCTACACTCTGCAGAAAGGCCTGAAGCGCTTCTCCGGTTACGCGCCGGATAGCGAATATGGCAAGCTGGTTATGGGAGAGTTCCAGAAGGACGTCATAGCGGGCGGGGGTAATATCGGTTTCTCCGATTTTTATAAATCATCGTCGGAAGCGCGGATTGATTTATCCAAGGCGGCGACCATAACCCCGGAGAATACCCAAAGCGCCTTTATTCCCGAAGGCGGGTCGCGCCTGGCTGAAATATCCGCCATCATAGCTAAAAACAGCAATGAGAAAGGAAAAATCCAGTTGATCGGCAGCGGCCAATGGGACGATCCCTCTATTTTATCGGCGCCGGATGTTATCGGCGGCTGGTTCGCCGGAGCGCCTCCCAAGCTCCATGCCGATTTCGAAACGCATTTCAACCAGGTTTACCATTACGTGCCGGGTCGTATTTCCAGCTTGGCTTACGATGGCGTGGCACTCGTCGCGCACCTGGCGGGCGGACCTTCGGGAGCGAATTTTAGCAAAGCCGCGATCACCAATCCGCGGGGTTTCATGGGTGTAAACGGCATTTTCCGGTTCCGCGAAGACGGCATTTGCGAACGGGGACTGTCGGTATTGCAGGTAACCCCGGCAGGATTCGAGGAAATCGACCCGGCGCCGGAGAGTTTTAATCAATGATCTGACATGGGCTTTGCGATATTTTTCCGCCTGTCCGGAGCCGATTTGTCACAAATATTTAATAATTTTAGGGCTTATCTGGTGATATAATCGGGTGTTTCGTATCTCGCGTCATGTGACACGGGATTTTGCCCCATGGATCGGGAGCATTGTTACCCAAGTTTTAACGGACATGACGTCTTGCTTGAAGCTTACAGACAAGGAGCGCTGAAAATGTTCACTCGTAACGGGTTGGTCGTCGGCGGAATCCTGTTCTGCATTCTTTTGCCCGTCGGATATTTTTTCCTCAGCCATCAGAAAGCCCTGAACGAGCAGAGGGAGAAGTCCTTAAGGCTACATGAAGAAGTTGACAGGCTGGTGGATGAATTCTGGTCCGTGGCCAAGGAACGGGATGATCTCAAGAAGGAGTTGCCTGAGATAGTAAAGAACCAGGGTCTATTGGGAGTGGAGTTGCACCGAGTTTTGAAACGGATAAAGGATCCCGATACAACGAAGGAGCAACGAAAATTGCTCCTTGAAGAGCTCGATGGAATTCAAGCCAGACTGGATAACGGCGGTGTCCGGCTTGATAAAGCCGAAGCTGCTGCCGGAAAGATTCCACAGCGCTGGAAAAAGAGCAAGAAAGCTCTTTTGAAGGTAATTGATGAGACTATCGATTACGACTCCAATCGTATGGAGGCCTCTTCTACAAATGTGAAGCTGGGCCTGTGGACGCTGGAGGAACTGCGGAACGGAGTTGAGGCAGTAAAGTGGTAACGTTGCCACTTTATCGTCTCGTGCAAGGAAAACGGGGACCGTTGGTCCCCGTTTTCCTTTTATTTAGTCAGCTGTCATTCCGGTGGAAGCCGGAATCTTGCCGCCACAAAGAAAATTAGATTCCCGCCTGCGCGGGAATGACGGCGGTGGGGGGGTTGGGTAAAACTACAAAACCACTATTTTATTTCGTCCGTCTTTCTTGGCTTTATAAAGAGCCTCATCCGATCTTTTCAATAGATCATCCGGCCCGTCACCGACTTTCAATGAAGTGAGGCCGATGCTGACGGTGCATTTCAAGGAGCCGTCGCCGGCGGAGATTTTGAACGGCACCGAGGCGATCCCAAACCTGACACGCTCTGCGATTTCCGCCGCCGATTTCGGCGACGTTCCCGGCATTGCTATAACGAATTCCTCGCCGCCGGGGCGGGTCGCAAGATCGGTCGAGCGAATGCTGTTCAAGATCCGTTCCGCGATCTGCTTCAATACCTGGTCGCCGATATGGTGGCCGAACCCGGGCGCGTCGTTCACCTGCTTGAAATGGTCGATGTCGATGGTCATGAGCGAGAGGTCCTTACCCTTGGCCAGCGATTGCTCGACGATATTTTTCAAGTGGACGTCAAGATAGCGGCGGTTGTAAAGCTGGGTCAGGCTATCCACCACCGCCAGTGACAGGCTCTGCTGATAATTGGCTTTCAGCGCATCCTGATAGGATTTCCGGCGGATCTGGGTTTTGACGCGCGCCACCAGCTCGTTCTGGTCGATCGGGGTGACGAGATAATCGTTTATTCCCATTTCGAAACCTTTGACCAGCAGGCTTTTATCGTCGCCGTCGACCAGTATCAGCAGCGGAATCTGGCGCGAACTGTCATTATTTCTGATCTGGGAACAGAGGCGCAAGCCGTCTATCTCATAAAGCTGGGTGCTGATTATTATCAGGTCATAACTTTCCCGGCTGACATTCTCCATGGCTTTTTTCGGCTCGGAAATCGTGACTTTATGGCCAAATGACGAAAGTTTTTCCTGAATCTGGCGCGATTCCACTATATCGTCGTCCACCACCAGGATATTGGCTTTATAATTAAAATCGGCGGTGAGGAAAGGCTGGTCGATAATGCCGAGCTGCGAGCTGGTTTGATCGCGGAGGCGCAGTTCGTCGGTGATCATTTTGAGGCGCACCAGCGATTTCACCCGCGCGAACAGATGCAGGTCGTTTATCGGCTTGGTTATGAAATCATCGGCACCGGATTCCAGGCCCTTTACCCGGTCCTCAACGTCGCTTAAAGCCGTTATCATCACCACCGGGATATAAGCGGTTTCCGGGTCGGATTTTAATCTGCGGCAGGTCTCGAACCCGTCCATATCCGGCATCATGACGTCGAGCAGGATGATATCCGGGGAAAAACCTTTCACCTTGGCAAGCGCCTGGGTTCCGCTATAAGCGGCGGCGACATCGTAATATTCATTGGCGAGCTTCGCTTCCAGAAGCTTCACATTCTGCGGCAGATCGTCGACTACAAGAACTCTAGCGCTCATTTATCCTAAATACTTCTGTATCAATTCCATAAAAGGTTCTATCGAGATCGGCTTGGCGACATAAGCCTCGCAACCGCTGGCCAGGATTTCCGCTTCGTTATCCTTCATGGCGAAAGCGGTTACCGCTATGACCGGTATATGCCGGATCTCTTCGGATTTTTTCATTTCCCGTATAATATCGAGGCCCGACACTTCCGGCAACTGAATATCCATGAGTATCAGGTCCGGGGCGATTTCGCGTACCATATTTACCGCATTACTGCCGTCGTCGGTCTCGATTATGGTGAAACCGTGTGCTTCCAGGAGGTCATGAAACAGTTTCATATTCATGACATTATCCTCAATTATAAGGATTTTCTTACTTATTTTCTTCAAATACCCTCTCCGCCTTCTTGCAATTTTTTGAGCAACCTACTCCCAAAGATAAATACATACAAGAATTTGATTAATTTGACTATATCTCCGAGTCCGCCAGGGCTTTGCTCCTGGGCCATATCACATCTCCAAATCTTTAAAATCCGGGACCGGGGTTCCCAAATATAGAAAAATCAAATCGTGAAAGGATCTTTCACCGAGATGGTGTCTTCGCGTTCGGGGCTGGTGGAGAGGATGGCGACCGGAGCTTCGATCAATTCCTCGATGCGGCGGATATATTTGACGGCGTTGGCTGGCAGGTCCTTGAAACTTCTGGCGCCGCGGGTGGTGGTGTCCCAGCCCTCGCTTTCCTCATAGATCGGTTTGATTTCAGCCTGCGCCTTCATCGAAGCCGGGAGATAATCGTAGAATTTTCCCTTATGGTCATAGCCGACGCAGATTTGGAGTGGGTTGATGCCGTCCAGGACGTCCAGCTTGGTCAGGGCGATTCCCATGATGCCGGATAGTTTGACCGATTGCCGTACCATTACCGAATCGAACCAGCCGCAGCGGCGCTTCCGCCCCGTAACCGTGCCGAATTCCTTGCCGCGTTCTCCGAGCAGTGTTCCGATATCGTCATGGAGTTCGGTCGGGAATGGCCCACTGCCGACCCGCGTGGTATAAGCTTTGGTGATTCCCAGAATATAATTTATGCAGTGCGGTCCGATGCCGGTCCCGGCGAATCCCGCGCCCGCCACGGTGTTCGATGAAGTGACGTAAGGGTAGGTGCCATGGTCGGTATCCAGCATTATGCCTTGCGCGCCTTCGAACAATATCCGCTTGCCCTTCTGCCGCATCCGGTCCAGCACCCGCCATACCGGCTTGGCGAACGGCAATATTTTCGGCGCCACCGCGATCAGTTCCGCCAGCGTCTCCTTATAATCTATTTCAGGCGCCCCGATGCCGCGCCGCAAGGCGTTATGATGCAGAACGAGCGCTTCCACGCGCTTTTCGAGCGTTTCCTTGTCCTCAAGATCGCAGATACGGATGGCACGGCGGCCGATCTTATCTTCATAAGCCGGGCCGATGCCGCGGCCGGTGGTACCGATCTTGCTCTGGCCGCGCATTACTTCCGCCGCCACGTCGAGTTGCTTATGCAGCGGCAATATCAAAGGCGCGTTTTCCGCGACCATCAGGTTATCCGGAGTTACATGGACGCCCTTTTTCCGCACTTCCTCGATTTCTGCGAGGAGGGCGTAAGGGTCGATTACCACGCCGTTGCCGATTATTGAAACTTTTCCCGGACGCACGATGCCGGAGGGCAGGAGCGAGAGCTTATAGACGACTTCGTCGATAACCAGAGTATGCCCGGCATTATGCCCACCCTGGAAACGCACGACGACATCGGCTTTTTCAGATAACCAGTCGACGATCTTGCCTTTTCCTTCATCTCCCCATTGGGAGCCGATTACCGATACGTTTGCCATGGATTGAAATTATAGTTATTATCAAATAAGCGAAGAATAATATATGGTTGGGGTTCAAAGGTCTATAGCTTAAGCTGCCTTCGCCTTATCCTTCAATGATTCGAATGCCCATTCGAGCCAGGGGAGTAGGGCGCGGATGTCGTTCACTTCCACTGTCGAACCGGCCCAGATGCGGATTCCCGGCGGCGCGTCGCGATAGCCGCCGATATCGTAAGCGACCCCTTCCTTCTCCAACAACCCGGCGAAATCCTTTGCTTTGGCGGCCTGCTCATCGGCGCTCAAGGATTGATACCAGGGATCGACGATCTTGAAACATACCGAGGTCGAGGAAATTGTTTTCGAGTCTTCGGCTAGGAATGCGATCCATGGCGTTCTTGCCACCCAATCCGATAGGATTTTTAAATTATCCTCAGAGCGTTTAATCAAAGTTTTAAGGCCTCCGATGGATTCGGCCCATTTTAGGCCGTCGAGCGCATCCTCTACGCAAAGCATCGATGGGGTATTTATGGTTTCGCCTTTGAATATCCCTTCGTTTATTTTTCCGCCCTTGGTCAGCCTAAAAATCTTAGGGAGCGCCCGGTCGGGCTTATAGCTTTCGAGGCGCTGTATCGCGCGCGGGGAAAGTATGAGTACGCCGTGCGCCGCTTCGCCACCCATCGCTTTCTGCCAAGAATAAGTGACGACATCTAGTTTTTTCCATGGCAGTTCCATGGCGAAAACCGCGCTCGTCGCATCACACAAGGTTAGACCTTTCCTGTTATCCTTTATCCAGTCGGCATTTGGTATTTTAACGCCGGAAGTGGTTCCATTCCAAGTGAACACTACATCGCGGTCGGTATCGACTTTCGATAAATCTGGGAATTTCCCGTAATCCGCCTTGTGAATTTTAAGATCGGAAATTTTCAATTGTTTTTCGAGGTCCACCGCCCAATCCAGGCCGAAAGCCTCGAATGCGACAACATCGACTCCGCGCTCGCCAAGCATAGACCACATTGCCATTTCGATTGCGCCAGTGTCCGATCCAGGGACAATTCCGAGCAGATAATCGTCAGGGATTTGCAAAATATCGCGGGAACGCTTTATCGCTTCGGCAAGCTTTTCCTTGCCGATTTTTGCGCGATGCGAACGCCCGGCGGGAAAATCGCTTAAGCTATCTAAATGCCAGCCAGGGCGCTTGGCGCATGGACCGGAGGAGAAACAGGAATTTTTTGGTTTTGTGGTGGGTTTTGTCATAAAATTTTTAGAAAATATCATTGGTTTCTTGGCAATCGGATCAGCTATAGGAGCGCAGTAAAATATAGTCAATCTTTTTAGAGGAAAACTACAGCCACTCAAGGACAACTTAATTGTCTATAGAGAGGTTGATACGAATCATTTTTGAACAATTTTAAGCTGCTTCCAGGACCTTTGCCTTAAATTTTTCGCCCTGCCAATCCTGAAGCTTGGTTATGTCCAGGATCAGTGAAACCTTGCCGTCGCCGAGAATTGTGGCGCCGGATATGCCGTCAACGCTATGGTAACTAGTATCAAGGCTCTTTATCACCACCTTGTAAAATCCCAATACCAATTCATTATCTTCACAGTACTTTGTCACACATCGGACTCGCCGTCGGTCATGTACTGTAGCGTACACTCCCTCCGCCTCGCCTTGTGCTCCGCGTACTGCTTTGATAATGAATTGGTATAAGAGCTTATCTACAAGGGTAGGCTCGCTTTTAGTTTTGATCTTTCATAAGGTGTTTTTTCCCGGCAATAACCACTACCATTGCGACAGCAAATGGATATTCGTCACTTAATGAAATGTGGAACTTCACATTTTTGCCCGCCAGCCTCGTTGCTTTTCCTTTCAACCTTATTTCCGGCCTGCCGGATTTTTCTTTTATAACTTCGATATCCTTGAACGCCAGAGATTTGCCGAATCCGGTGCCGAGCGCCTTGGCTACTGCCTCCTTTGCGGAGAATCTTTTGGCGAAATAAGAGGCGTACTTTTTGCCTTTGTACTTTTTACTAAGCCTTATTTCATTTGCAGTAAAATATTTTTCCAGAAATTTCTCCTGAGATTTCAATAGAATCTTTTCTATCCGTCTGATATCGACGATATCTATGCCAATACCGGAAATCATATGCTGGTTATTGTCATTGCCGTGCCGCATCTATTCTTGCACGCATCTGGCCGATAGCTCTTTCAAGGCCGATGAATATCGCCTCGCCGATCAGGAAATGCCCGATATTCAACTCCACGATGTTCGGGATTTCGGCTATCCGCCCGACATTTTCAAAGTTCAATCCATGTCCCGCATGGCATTCGATATCGAGTTCGGCGCATATTTCCGAAGCTTTTTTTATTCTGTTCAATTCCTTTTTTTGTACCGCGCCTTTGGCATTGCAATAACTTCCGGTATGCAGCTCAACTATTTTGGCGCCGAGATCCAATGCCGCTTTTATCTGCGATTGCTCCGGATCGATGAATAACGAAACCTTTATTCCGTTCGCCTGTAATTCATCCACAAATTTTGCCAAACGTTTTTTACCGCGGACAATATTAATCCCGCCCTCGGTAGTGACCTCCCTGCGCTTCTCCGGAACGATGCAGGCGTAATCCGGCCTCGTTTTTAAGGCGATTTCCAACATTTCCTCGGTCGCCGCCATCTCCAGGTTGAGCGGAACATTTATTTCTTTTTTTAAGCGCGCTATATCTTTATCGGAAATATGCCGTCGGTCTTCGCGCAAATGGGCAGTGATTCCATCCGCTCCCGCCGCCACTGCAAGTTTCGCCGCCAGAACCGGGTCCGGATGCGCCTGACCCCTGGCATTGCGGATAGTTGCCACATGATCGATATTTACTCCTAGACGGAGGTAGTTCATAAATTTAGCCGGTGAGGGGATTGGTCAAGGCTAAATTAATACATTTCGAACCAGCTATTATCAAGATATTTTGGGATTTAGCCATGGCCAATAAAATTATATTTATACATTATAGTCATTCCAGATTTAGATTGTCAAAAATCCGCAACCGGTTATCTTCAACTCCATGCACTCAAATGAATCAGCCGCACATAACGTGAATCCCGAGATTCCGCCCAAGGAAAAAATATTAGCGAAGCTGAACCCCGAACAGCGCGAGGCCGCCGAAGCTCTGCAGGGGCCGGTGCTGGTACTGGCGGGAGCGGGAACCGGGAAAACCAGGGTGCTCACCACCCGCATCGCCAATATATTGCTCTCCGGGCTTGCCTTCCCGAGCCAGATCCTCGCCGTCACCTTTACCAACAAGGCGGCGCGCGAAATGAAGGAGCGCATCGAGAAGTTGATGAGCGAAAACGGCGTTCCGATAAACGGATCGCTATGGCTCGGCACTTTCCATTCGATTTTCCTCCGCATATTGCGGAAGCATCCGGAACTGGCCGGGCTAAAACCGAATTTCACCATCATCGATACCGACGACCAGATCCGGCTCTTGAAGCAACTCTTGGAGGAACATAATATCGATGAGAAACGCTGGCCGGCGAAAGCGCTTTCAGCGATCATTCAGCGCTTAAAGGATCAGGGCGTCACGCCGGACCGTATCGGAAATGCAGAAGTGCCGGATTTCGCGTTCGGGAAACTCCCAGCGCTTTATAATGCCTATCAGACCCGGCTCCGTACCTTGAACAGCGCCGATTTTGGGGATCTGCTGCTGCATTGCTATACCATTTTCGCCAATAATCCCGATGTCCTCGCCGAATATCAGCGCCGGTTCAAATATATACTGGTCGATGAATATCAGGATACCAACGTCATTCAGTATTTATTGCTGCGGCTGCTGGCCCAGACCCATAAAAATATCTGCTGCGTCGGCGATGACGACCAGTCGATCTATAGCTGGCGCGGCGCGGAAGTCGCAAATATTTTAAGGTTCGAGAATGAATTCCCAAACGCCAAAATCATCCGCCTACAGCGCAATTACCGCTCGACCAAAGCGATACTCGGGGCGGCTTCCAAATTGATCGCCAATAATAAAAGCCGATTAGGCAAAGAACTCTGGACCGAGCAGGACGGCGGGAAAAAAGTCCGCGTCGTATCGCTATGGGATGAAAAAAAAGAGGCCGAATATATCGGACAGGAAATCGAGGCATTGCAGCGCGTCCACGGCCAGAACTTAAATGAAGTAGCGATATTGGTGCGCGCCGGGTTCCAGACCCGCGCCTTTGAGGAATGTTTCGTCAATATGGCGATTCCATACCAGGTGATAGGTGGCTTGCGCTTCTATGAACGCCAGGAAATCCGCGACGCTATAGCTTACTTAAGGGTAACCCTCCAACCGGATGACGACCTGGCGCTGGAGCGGATAATCAATGTCCCAAAGCGGGGTCTGGGCGCCGCCACTATCGACCAGATCCGCAAAAAAGCACGTGAAACCGATATATCCTTCATGCAGGCGATTCGGATTTTGCTGGAAGGCGATGAGTTCAAGGCGCGCATAAAATTTACTCTTGCAAAACTGATGGCGGATTTCGACCGCTGGCGGATGAAGTACGCGGACGCGCCGCACGATACTAAAATCACCGATAATATATTAAAGGAATCCGGGTATCTCGATATGTGGGCGGCGGAAAAAACGCTGGAATCGCAGGGGCGGCTGGAAAATTTAGCCGAGCTTTTGAATGCCATTCAGGAGTTTTCCACTATCGCAGAATTTCTGGAGCATGTCAGCCTGGTGATGGATAATGAGGGCAATGCCGATAATAAAATGGTCAGCGTCATGACGCTGCACGCCGCCAAGGGCCTGGAGTTCGAGACGGTGTTCCTGCCGGGATGGGAGGAAGGGCTGTTCCCGCACCAGAAATCGCTGGACGAGCGGGCGACCCACGGCCTGGAGGAGGAAAGGCGGCTGGCTTATGTCGGCATCACCAGGGCAAAACGCAATTTATATATATTGTTCGCCGCAAGCAGAAGGATTTATAATCAATGGCAGAGTTCGGTGCCATCCCGGTTTATCGTGGAACACCCGCTCTCCTGGGCGGAAA
>Ga0206957_1197_pt1 | contig 10200 bp, 8 predicted proteins | sample Alteio_BWOrgHeat_32_FD_152975 | JGI IMG/M metagenome (GOLD analysis project Ga0206957, IMG submission 152975) | Enriched cells from forest soil in Barre Woods Harvard Forest LTER site, Petersham, Massachusetts, United States -... | ecosystem: Environmental > Terrestrial > Soil > Temperate forest > O...
GATTTTCCCGAGGGCATTATGTATCCGTATAAACATAGTATGAATTCAAAAATTGAAGAATTCAATCACATTATCAAATCGACCGCAAAAAAGCACCAGGTAAGGATTTCATCATTTTCTATTACCAGTACTGATCTCTATGATGGTGTTCATCTAAAAAATATTCTATAGCGCGACCGGCTTTTGTGGGTTCATAATCTGCATAAGCAGCATCTACGTTTTTGATCAGTGAATTTAATTCAGATAAAATCCAGCGGTCAATTTCCGGACGGTCTTTTACAGGAATTTCTGCTTCTGAATAATTAAAGCCATCAATATTCGCATAGAGATTAAAGAAGGAATACGTATTGTAAAGCGTTATAAAAACTTCCTATATAACAGTAAAGAATTGTTCCTGTACGCTGGCGGTACTCGCTGCTACAACTGCAAACGTTACCTGCAATAATTCCAATGATGGAACTGCGGATATCAACATCAGTAATGGCTCCGGGGGAACATACAATTATAGCTGGAGCAATGGAAGCACAAATACAAATGGCTCAACAACAAGTTCAACAATTTCGGCGACAGGTTTAGCTCCCGGAATTTATACAGTTACTATTGTTGATGGAACTTGTAGCTCCACTTCAACTTTTTCAATTACAGAACCTCCGGCATTGAATTTCAGTTCCGTTACTAAAACAGATGCGACCTGTGGAAACAGCAACGGCTCCGCAATCGCAACAGCAACGGGTGGGACAGGTTCACTTATTTATACATGGAGCAATTCTGCAACAGGACAAACCACCAGTACTCTTAATATAGGAACATATGTTATTTCTGTAATTGATGCCAATAATTGTTCCGCCACCCAAAGTGTTTCTATAACAAACACAACTCCGCCGAATACAAATGGAACAATTGTCACAGATGTTTTATGTAAGGGTGATGCTTCTGGTTCGATTTCTGTTATAGCTACAGGCGCAGCTCCTTTTACATACAACTGGCCGGCTTCGGCAGGAACAACCGCGAGCGTTCCAACAGTAACTAATCTTTTGGCGGGAACATACGTTGTGACTGTAGAAGATATAAATGGTTGCAAAAGCATTATGTTCCTTACAATCAATGAACCTCCAACTTCAGTCGTAATCAACCCGGTTATTACAAGCAATGCCACTTGTGGAAACAGCGATGGTTCAGCAGTTGCAAATGCCGCCGGCGGAACAGGGACATTGAATTATACCTGGAGTAATTCTGTAACAGGACAAACAGCAAACAACCTTGCTGCAGGAATTTACTTTTTAACTGTAAGCGATGCAAACAATTGCACAGCAACACAAAGTGTGAACATAAATAATAATTCCGCTCCAACTATAAGCAATATCCTCTCAACAAATCTATCCTGCAATGGAGATCACTCGGGATCAATAGCAGTGAGCGCGAACGGAACATCAACGCTAACGTATTCATGGAATCCTGTAACAGCAACTACTGCAACAATTAACAACCTTTCAGCAGGAAATTATTCAGTCACAATTACAGACGCCAGTGGATGTCAGGTTGCAACCTCCGTAACACTAGCTGAACCACCTGCGATAAGTTTAACTTCTGCTGTTATAACAAATGCAACCTGCGGAAATAACAATGGATCGATAACCACAACTGCTACCGGCGGAACCGGTTCACTAACGTATTCCTGGGCTTTCCCATCAGGAAATAACACTGCAGGATCATCCATCACAAATCTGGCAACTGGAATTTACACACTTACGGTAACTGATATCTCAGGTTGTACAAAAGTATTTATGGATAGTGTTGGCAATTCAGGAGGCCCCCTTGCAATACTATCAATAGCATCTGCGATTACCTGTAATGGCGGAACAGGAAACGTTACAGTAAATACCAGCAGCGGAACCGCGCCTTATACATATAGTTGGTCGATTGGAACTACAAGTATAACAACCAGTAATCAATCAACAATTATTAACCAGCAGTCAGCAAATTATTCGGTAACAGTTACAGATGCAAATGGCTGCACGAGCATAAGTACCATCAATCTGCCCGAACCTACTGCAATTGTAATTGATACAATACTAGCTACAAACGCAAGTTGTGGATTAAATAATGGAATGACAACGGCATCTGCCTCAGGAGGTACAGGAACATTGACGTATAGCTGGAGTAACGGCGACAGCGGCATTACTGCGAGCAATCTCTCGTTTGGAAGTTACGACGTTTCTGTAACTGACCTAAATGGTTGTCAGCAGACCAAAAACATAAAAATAATTAACAGCACCGGACCAAAAATATCTTCCCTGACCTGGACTAATGTATTATGTAAAGGCGGCAACACGGGCAGTGCAATAGTTACAGCAAGTGGAACAGCAACATTAACATATAGCTGGTCTTCTTCATCCGGCACAACAGCAAGCGGACAATCTCTAACAAATGCTTTAGCCGGAATTTATACTGTAACGGTAACAGATGGGCTTGGCTGCATTGCTACAAGTGCGGTTTTAATTGCCGAACCAGGAAGTAATATAACAGCAAATCTCACTACTGTAAATGCATCCTGCGGAAATAATAATGGAAGCATCTCTGCAAATGCAAGTGGTGGTACAGGAATATTCACTTACACCTGGAACTTCGGATCAACTACGCAGTCAGTTCAAAACTTAGCTGCAGCAGATTATACCGTTACAATTACCGATGCAAATGGATGCAGCCTTGCAGCAAGCGCAACTATCATTAGCGTTCCCGGCCCGGTAGCAACTGCAGGAACTTCGCAAGCAACTATTACTGCAGGAAACACTACTTTATTAATCGGAAGCGGTGGTGGAAATTATTTATGGATGCCTTCCTCTTCTTTGACCTGCAACAATTGCGCTAACCCAACCGCTCAACCAACTGCAACTACAACTTACACGTTAATCGTTTCGGATAGCAATGGTTGTCTTGACACTGCGGATGTTACCATAACTGTTAAGGAAGCCTGTGGGGATGAAAAAGATCTGTTCATTGCAAATGTATTTTCTCCCAACGGAGATGGAAAAAATGATGTGATCAATATTGAAGGCAACGGACTGGTAAATATTTATTGGGCGATTTATGACCGATGGGGAAATCTTGTTTTTGACACAACCGATCTGGCACAGGGATGGGATGGAACTAAAAATGGCGCATCAATGGAAACTGGAGTGTATGTTTATTACCTGAAAGCAATGTGCAGCAAAACAAATACGGAAATAAAAATAAAGGGTAATATTAGTATACTTAGGTAGGATCTATTATTTCCCCAGCAACGCAACTTTCAGGTCATCATCAGCGGGCTCACTTCCAAGCCAGATCCCGAATAAAGCCTTCTTAAAATCAAAACCTGTGATCTGCGTTTTCTTTATATTGTTTTTATAAATGATCGTGCCGTCTTCTATTGTGTATTTTATATCGTACTCATCCCCTACTTTTATTTCCTCACTGAATGCACTGATCATCTGATCTATTTTACTTTTCAAAGGAGTCATATTATTGTTCGTTGATTTTTCAAATCCTTCTGTAATGGCATCCTGCATTTTTTTGCTGGAAATCAGACTGGAAACAATGTGAATTTTAATCGCCATTGCATTATTTGCTTCAATTATTTTTTGGGGATCATTTGACTTAGCAGATAAGTAAAGTCCACAGACATAGATGTCCATAAAATATTTTACACGTATCCCCGCTCCATTTAAAATTATTTTTTCTTTGCCAGCAGTAAGTTGATTGGGAATTTGTACATCAGCCACTTTCGTAGTTTGTGCATTTATACTCAAAGAGTATAATACAATTAAAACAGACATTAAATATTTTTTCATGGTTGTGCTTTTGATTGAAGTAAAAATAATCCAAAAACCATTAACCTCGCTCAAGGTACTACATAAGAAACATTACCTTTATACTATGAACTGGTACGTATACATGTTGGAATGTGCTGATGGTACACTATACACCGGCATTACCAATGATATTGAAGCCAGGATTGCCAAACATAATTCAGGGAAAGGAGCAAAATATACCCGGGCACGTTTACCTGTTCAACTAAAAACATTCTGGGACTACCCCGATAAAGTTGCTGCTGCAAAAGCGGAATACGCTTTTAAACAACTTAGCAAAGAAGAGAAATTAAAACTTATTGCAGCAAACATCCGCTGAGACATTTCTTCTCCATTTAACATAACTTCCTCTTATCCTTCTTCAACATCAATACCGACAATACTTTTAGGGTTATTGTCTCTGACTCAATGTCAATAAAATCTACTTGTGTAGTATAAATAACTACACGCCTATGTGATTTATGTGAAAGGAGAATGACGTTTTCTACTATTTATTCCCAGCTCCAAACAAACTTATTTTGTGCCATAAATCCTGAAAGAAATGAAACTCGATATTTCAAAAAAAATAACGCTTACCTATATAATTATCGCAGTGTCGATAGTATTAAGCAGCTTGTTCAGCTTTTATGTGTTGTCAAAAAGCAAGCAGGTCGATAAAGAGTTAAGGTATGTTTCAATTCCATCTCTTGAGTCAATCAAAGAATTAAAAGCTTTGATGACTGAAGTGAAAAAGCTGACCAACAGCTGGATCTTCATTTCAAATAAAGGAGATAAAAATCGCTTAGCCGAAATCACTAAAACAAATTACAATCAGCTGAGTAATAAGCTGGATTCACTAGCCAGCAAATGGACAGATGCGCAAAGCAAAACTGTATTAGATAGCATTAATGAAAATAACAAAGCTATTATTACGGCTGCCGTTGACATAACAAAAGTATTGGCCACAGACGATGACTATTCAAATGATGCTAAAGTTGATCATGCAATCAGCATAAATAAAAAGAATGTAAACTCCCTGGCAGATGCAAATGATCTTCGTTTTATACGCCTGATCGGCATCAACCAAAATAATCTCGAAACCCTACACAACACTAAAGAAGCATTGTTCAGCAAGCTTACAATCATTCTTATCCTGATGCTGTTGCTTGTAATTGCTGTAAGTCTTTATTCCATGCGGTTTGCAAAGCAAAGTGTGACATCTCCATTATTAAAACTAAGCAATGTGATTTCTGAAGTCGCAAAAGGAAATGTGAATTCAATAAACAAATCAGATCGCGAAGATGAAATAGGACTCATGCAAAATGCGATCAGCGACATGGTTGATGGATTAAAACAAAAAGTGGAATTCTCGGCGGAGATCGGAAAAGGCAATTACCAGGCGGAGTTGAAAGGCATATCAGAAGAAGATAAACTTGGTAACGCGCTCGTACAAATGCGCAATAATTTAAAGATTGCGGCCGCGGGAGATTTTCAACGGAACTGGACAGCAACTGGTCTTGCTGAACTGGCTATTATACTAAGAGAAAATTATACCGATGAAAAATTATTTTACAATACCGTAAATCATTTTCTCATTAAATATTGTAAAGCAAATCAGGGTGCGTTGTTTGTCCTCAATGAAGACAAGGATTCCCGTTATATTGAACTTGTTTCCTGTTTCGCCTATGATAAAAAGAAATTTCTTGAAAAAAGAATTGAGATTGGCGAAGGTTTAGTTGGGCAATGTTTTGTTGAAAAGGATTTCATTTACCTGACAGATGTACCTGAATCGTATACACATATTACTTCCGGCTTAGGCGAGGCAACAGCCCGTTGTGTTGTATTGGTTCCTTTATTGGTAAATGAAAATATAAACGGAGTTATTGAGCTTGCTTCGTTTACTCCCCTGGAAACATTTGAAGTTGAATTTTTAAAGAAGGCTGCAGAGAGCCTTTCTTCAACTATTTCTTCTTTAAAGGTGAATTTAAAAACAGCACGCCTGCTTGAACAAACCAATTTGCAGGCAGAAGGAATGAAAGCGCAGGAGGAAGAAATGCGCCAGAACCTGGAAGAAATGCAGGCTACGCAGGAAGATTTTTTACAGAAAGAACAAAACTACATAAGAGAAATAAGTACACTAAAAAGCAAACTCCAGATCGCATAAACAATAAAATAATAAAGTAAATAAGTTAACCTTTAAATATCAACGATGAAAAAGCAACTACTACAAATGGCTTTAGGAACAGCATTGTTCGCGGGTTTTACAAATCCGACCAAGGCGCAGGAGACTCAGATTAAATTTTTCGGTCAACCTGAATTGCAAAATATTCAAACTTCAACGCAGGGGAAATGGGTTCCGGATGCAACCAGTCCCACAGGAGTAAGTTTTAATACCACAAAACACGATACAAGCAAAACAGCTTTTAACCAGGGTAACTATGTACTTTTTGTGACTTCACAATTAAGCGAACGCATCAGTGTGTTAAGTGAAAACCTGGCATCATTAGTCGGAACAACTCCAACATTTGATGTTAAACGTTTATTGATTCGTTACTACATTAAAGATTATTTCAGTCTGCGTGTCGGAAAAATGTTCAACCCGATTGGTTACTGGAATAACCAATATAATTTCGGATTAGTACTTCAACCGACCATTGCACGGCCAAGCATTATCCTTCCTGCGGCTGAAGGTGGTGTATTGCAGATTAATGATGTCGGACTACAGGTGGAGGGTGACAACATTTCCAAAGCAAGATTGTTTTACCGTTTATTCATTCACAACGGAACCAATTCAGTTGGCTTTTCTGACAAAGGCGACAATAAATTTGCCTACACCGGTGCGCTTGGAATTGAACCAATTGATGGATTGAAAATACTTGTATCAGGAATGTATGATAATTTCTACAAAAGCGCCACTAACCCTGCAGGTTATGCTCCCCCGAAGAATGGCAACCTATTACTTTCAAACGTTGCGGTTGCATTCATGAATCCGGAAAAGAAATTTGAAGCTATTGCAGAACTTTATATGCAGACCAATACGTATGACTCAATCGGCAAACGTTCAAGCTATGGTTACTTCGGTTATGCAGGTTACAAAGTGACAAACAAATTCATTCCTTATGTTTCTTATATGTATGCACAGGCTGGCACAACAACACAGTCCGATATTTATTACGTAGGACAAAATGGCGTTTTGTATAATGCAACTACGTTCAGTTTAGGTTTAAGATATAAAGTCAGTGCAAATTTTGTATGCAAACTGGAATACAATTACCGCAGCGCAAAGGAAACTTTCCAGAATGGCGAGTTTGCTGCTCTTCCAAAAGTGCTGAACCTGGGCGACAAAATAAATACACAAATCGATCAGGGCTTTCACCTTCAATTTGCATACTCATTTTAATTGTTCTAAAATTTAAAACTTATACAAATGAAAAAAATATTTTTATTCCTATTCCTGATCGGCACATTGATGTCGTTTAAGATGAATACCACAGGTGGGACGAATATTGTCATAGTGATCAACAAAGACAATCCCGTAACAACACTTTCCGCAAGTGAAGCAAAATTATACTGGCTGAGAAAAGTAAAAAAAAGATGGCCGGACATCAATAAGAATATCCGTCCGGCTGATTTCAAAAGTAAAAATGCCGCACAGGAAACATTTTATTCCAAAGTTCTTGGCATGACTGCTTCCGACGTTGAAACCTACTTTACGCAAAAGCAATATGAGAGTGCTGAAAAACCACAGGATAAATTTGGTTCAGAAAGTGATCTTATCAATTTTGTTGCCAGCGAACCTGGTGCAATCGGATTTATTGATGCATCAAAATTATCTGCGGCTGACAAAGAGCGGGTGAAAGTTGTACTGACTGTAAATAATTAAATATTCTCCCGCAGATTTCACAAACGTTTCATTCAATCTTATTTGTGAAATCTGCGGGAAATATTTCTATCAATAATGCCACATATCATTTTCGTAAATATTGATGTCGTTCTTTATTCTGTCCGCTTCCAGTAAAATATCCAGGCCATTTGCGTATTCCGAAATGCTTCTGTCAAACACATTGCTTTCTTTAACAATCTGGCTGCTGAACATTCGTTTCAGGAAAAGATCATCGAATGTTAAGGGTGAAGAATAATTACCGCGTATGAACGCATAGTGCTTTGCTAGGACATGTCTCGCGTCGGGAAAATAAATCCAGAACAAACGTTTATATCCCCTGAATTCTCCGCTCTCTGTAAAGTCTTCTACCAAGGGGCAAATCCCGATAATCCTGACTTCCATCACAGACCTTTGCTTGTCAAAAAACCAATCTTCTTTGATCAGGTATTGTTTAACATTTTCAGATGTAATCTCTGTTTTTGTTTTTGTACGAACTAATTTGTCGGGGTTATCCGGATCAGGCATCATATTAGTGGTATCCCACTTGACTATAAGATTTGAAAAAGTACTTGAAGACATCTCTTGTTTAAACTCATCATCAAACAGAGGGTTATCGTAGGCTGTAAGCTGTCCCGCAGCAATCGCATCTTTCAGCACATCAAACAATGATTCACGCTCCAGTAATTTTGTGGTAGGATAGTAAAAAGGCTGGTTGACTTTTTCACGAAGGTCCATAACCCGCCACAAACGCTTACTCCACATCACATCCGCCTCTCTTATATATGGCAGCGGAGTTGCCCTTCTGCGGAATTTTGCAGTATCAATATCCTGCACCCCGTTATAGTTATCTTTCACCGACTGGCTTTGTACATTCCCGAATGCATAAAGCCCAATTAGAACCAGCATTATCTTTCTCATTGTTCCCTCCTCTTTCCTTATTAAAAACTAAATTCTTATCCTGTTTATTGTCTGACTATAAAAGAATAAGTAAGGAGGGTGTGAAAAGTCACATTGTAATTCAAAATTAAATCTATAATTAAAATACGTTTGCCGCTTTTATAACATTATTCAACGAAAAATTATATATGCATTTTAAATGCCAGCTATGCTCGGGATGAATTTCGGAGGGGGTGACTTAGAATGTTCTTTGACATCCTGAAAAAACTTGACCTGAGCTAAGCAGAAGGTTCATTGGAGGACAAACCTCTTTGATATTCTGTTATTACCTTGTAAAAGTTCCGCGAAGTAAATGCCATTAGGCAATGTGCTTAAATCTATTTGTTTTGTAAATGAGGCTGGAATTTCTTTTATATTCTCTGAATAAACGTTTTGACCAAATATGTTGTTTATTTTGAGTATAAATTCCTCTGTTGAATTAGTGGTTGCTATGTTTATTGCAACGCTTTTGTTAGTAGGATTGGGAAATATATTTATTTCTGTAGCATTTTCAATAGATTCAACAATTGAAGTTGCAACCTGACACAATTCCATCACCTGTCTGGGTACAGAGGTTCTATTATTGTTTCCATTTCCAAGTTCCCAAGAATAACTTTTACCCCAGGCCCATACTGTTCCATCGTTTTTCAGGGCAAGGGAATGTTCGAATCCTCCTGTAATGGCGGTGATACCTGTAAGTGAATTTATAAGAACTGGGACATTGCTACTGATGGTTGTTCCATTTCCAAGTTCCGAATCATAATTCTCTCCCCAAGCCCAAATTGTACTATCATTTTTCAGGGCAAGAGAATAATACCCACCGGATGAAATAGCTGTGATCCTGTTAAGATAACTCACAGGAATAGGGCTAGAGCTGCTGCTATTGGTTCCATTTCCAAGTTCGCCATAAGCATTATAGCCCCAGGCCCATACTGCACCGTCACTTTTCAAAACAAGGGAATGATCTCCACCTCCGGAAATGGCAATGATGTTCACAAGATTATTTACTTGGATAGGAATATTACTGTCAGTATAATTTCCATTACCAAGCTGGCCGTGAGTATTGTTTCCCCAAGCCCAAACAGTGCCGTCATTTTTTAAAGCAAGGGAATGTTGATAACCTCCGGAAATGGCAATGATATTTGTGAGGGTATTTATTTGAACTGGTACATTGCTGTCGGTGTTGGTTCCATTTCCAAGTTGACCTCGGGAATTATTTCCCCAAGCCCAAACAGTGCCATCACTTTTAAGGGCGAGGGAATGGTAAATTCCTGTTTCAACCGATATAATGCCCGTGAGAGAATTCACTTGTACAGGAGTATTGCTATTGATATTCGTCCCATTCCCAAGTTGTCCTTCTATATTCCGGCCCCATGACCAAACGGTGCTGTCACTTTTTAGTGCGAGGGAGTAAGCATTTCCTCCAATAATAGCAGTAACGTCAGTAATAAAACTTGCTGTCATAGCACTGGTAGTATTAGTTCCATTTCCAAGTTGACCTTCGCTATTATTACCCCAGGCTTGTACTATCTTATTATTGCAAATTGCCAAAGA
>Ga0206957_1198_pt1 | contig 10150 bp, 8 predicted proteins | sample Alteio_BWOrgHeat_32_FD_152975 | JGI IMG/M metagenome (GOLD analysis project Ga0206957, IMG submission 152975) | Enriched cells from forest soil in Barre Woods Harvard Forest LTER site, Petersham, Massachusetts, United States -... | ecosystem: Environmental > Terrestrial > Soil > Temperate forest > O...
ATCATGAAAAAGCTGAATCAGAACCGCTCGGTTCTGGCGCTGATTGATCAGGCGCGGTTTCAGCTGCGCACTTTAGAGGAAGGGCGGCTACTTTCGGCATTTCTCGCCAATTGTTTCCCGGCGCCGGGCCGCGCCATAATCGGCCTATCGGCACTGATTGCCAATGCGCTTGAACATGGCAACCTGGAAATCGGCTATATGCTGAAAACCGAGCTGCTGACGGAAGGAAAACTCGATGAGGAAATAGCGCGCCGCCTGGACGATCCGGCCTATAAAAACCGCAGCGTTGAGGTGTTTTTCGAAAGAACGCCGCTGGAATTGAAAGTGGTGATAAAGGATCAAGGCAAAGGCTTCAACTGGCGGCCTTATATGAATTTTGACCCGGTGCGCATCACCGACCCGAACGGCCGCGGCATCGCCATGGCCAATGTGGCGATTCCCGGCAGTATCGAGTATCAGGGCTCAGGGAACGAAGTGGTTTATAAGGTGAGGAACGCTTAGGTGATTGCTACCGGTGGCGGCATGACTTTCAGCGAAACCACGCGCAATATAAAAGTCTCGGTAAAACCGACTTACCTTCAGCATGAATCACCGCCTTTCCGCGAGCATTACACCTGGGCTTATAGCGTTACGCTGGAAAACGAGGGAAGCGAAACCGTCCAGCTAATCTCGCGTTATTGGCAGGTGACCGACGGCAACGGCGTATTAAAGGAAGTGCGCGGCCCCGGCGTGGTCGGCGAACAGCCTATTCTCCAGCCGGGCGATAGTTTCAGCTACACCAGCGGCACATTACTCCCCACTCCCACCGGATTAATGCAAGGTACATACGAAATGATTGCCAGCACCGGCGAAATCTTCCACATAAAAATCCCCGCCTTTTCGCTGGACAGCCCCGAGCAGATAGCCAAGCCGAATTGAGGGTTTTTCTTGGTGGCAGAGCCGCTCCTAGATAAATAGTCATCCCCCTCAGAAATAAGAATATTCTGAGTTATATTACCAAAAATTTCATAAAAGCTTAATAATTCTGAGAGTGATTATCCTCTATAATCATAAATCATAAGAATTTGTTGGGGGATAATGGCATGGCTATATTCGGTAAAAATGACAAACTATTGGAATGGAGACTTTCTCTCACACTGATAATTGCTAGCATAGCAGGGGGGGTTGGAATCTATGAATATCCGAAAATAAAGAACGATACAAAGAGTCTAGAAAAGCTAAACTCTCTGAGTAACGAGCGTGATAATACTAAGGCCGATTGGGATAAGGCTATCAAAAAAGCTGAGGCGACCTATCACGAGGCAGTGGAAGAAACCGGAAAAGCCAGGAGCGAGCATGCCGCAAAAGAACGTTTGTATTATTTTGCCGTCAAGAGACTTGCCAAAACAAAGGCGGATTTAGACTATGCCAAGACTGATGTGGCGAATTTTATACCAAAATACCAGGAGGCAGTGGAAAAGGTTACGGCTGGGGAAAAGAACTGGGAAGAAACTATAAGGCATAGGGAGGAGATTAAAAGGGAGAGAGAAAAGGAGAAGGCGCTTTATGTTGCTGAAGCTCTGCAGAAACTGGCCCTGCTGCAGCGCAGATTTGAAAATGCACCGCTTAAGGATAAGGAGAATTTACGAATTGAACTTTCTGAGCAAGGTGCAGTGATTACGGCAATTAGGGCTAAACCTATAGAAGATCCCGTAGCGGAAGCTGAAAAGAATCTTGCCAAAACCAGGATGGAGAACAAGGAGACTATAAAGCAAATGGACAAGCTTATAGCGGTTAAAGATGCAATAAGTGATGTGCTAGATGCGCGGCAGGCAGAATATGATAACGCCAACTCCGAAAAAGAGGGAGCCAAAAATAAATTGAACGGTGCAAATGTTCAAGAGAAGAAAGCCAAGGAAAATTTGGATAAAATCAGAAAGGAAGCCGAGGAAATTGTAGGAGAAGTCACATCCAGATACAGATCAGCCCTAGATCTTCCAGATCAGAGCCCCGCCCCTAGGGGCCGTTAACGTCCTGTAATATCAAGAATTCCAGGCTTTTTAGCCCTATTTCCCTCACGAAACCACTATCTTATTCCGTCCTTCCTTCTTCGCCTTATACAGCGCCTCATCGGATTTTTTCATTAGATCTTCGCCGTTATCGCCGATTTTGAGGGAGGCGAGGCCGATGCTTACGGTGCATTTTAGGCTGCCGTCACCGGCGGAGATTTTGAATGGCACCGAGGCGATGGCAAAGCGCACGCGTTCGGCGATTTCGAGGGCCGATTTGGTTGGCGTTCCCGGCATCACCACCACGAATTCCTCGCCGCCTAAGCGCGTTGCCAAATCGGTGGAGCGGATGCTGTTTAATATGCGCTCGGCAATCTGGCGCAGCACTTCATCACCGATATGGTGGCCGAAACCCGGCGCGTCGTTCACCTGCTTGAAATGGTCGATATCGATTGTCATCAATGAAAGGTCCTTACCTTTGTTGAGTGCCTGGTCGACGATGTTTTTCAAGTGCGCATCGAGATAACGGCGGTTATAAAGCCGCGTTAAACTATCGACCACCGCCAGCGAAAGGCTCTGCTGGTAATTAGCTTTCAGGGCATCCTGATAGGCTTTGCGGCGGATTTGCGTTTTCACCCGCGCCACCAGCTCATTCTGGTCAATCGGCGTTACCAGATAGTCATTGATTCCCATTTCGAAGCCTTTGACCAGCAAATCCTTATCCTCGCCATCGACGAGGATAAGCAGCGGAATCTGGCGTGAGGTTTCGTTATTGCGAATCTGCGCGCATAGCCGGAGGCCGTCCATTTCATAAAGCTGGGTGCTGACAATCACCAAATCGTAATGTTCGCGCAGAACGTTCTCCATGGCCTTTTTCGGCTCGGAAACCGTGATGATATGGCCAAGCGACGCCAGCTTATCGCTAATGCGCCGCGATTCCACTATATCGTCATTCACCACCAGGATATTGGCCTTATAATTGAAATCGGCGGTGATGAAGGGTTTATCGAGAATGCCAAGCTGCGAGCCGGTCTGGTCGCGCAAAGAGAGCTCGTCAGTCAGCATTTTCAGGCGCACCAGGGATTTAACCCGGGCGAATAAATGCAAATCATTTATCGGCTTGGTGATGAAATCATCAGCGCCGGATTCCAGGCCCTTGACGCGGTCGGCAATGTCGCTGAGCGCCGTGATCATCACTACCGGAATATAGGCGGTTTCCGGGTCGGCTTTTAAGCGCCGGCAGGTTTCGAACCCGTCCATATCCGGCATCATCACGTCAAGCAGCACGATATCTGGCGAAAAACCCTTAACTTTGGCCAGCGCCTGCGCGCCGCTATAAGCCGCCGCCACATCATAATACTCATTGGCGAGCTTGGCTTCCAGCAGCTTCACATTCTGCGGCAGATCATCGACGACTAAGACTCTTGCGCTCATTGTTTTTAGGTTTCGGGTTTCAGGTTTCAGGTTTCAGCAAAAAGAAAAAGCCGAAACCTGAAACCTGAAACCCGAAACCTCATCTCCCCAAAAACCTATGTATCAACTCCATAAACGGCTCGATGGAAATCGGCTTGGCTACATATGCTTCGCAGCCGCTGGCCATGATTTCCGCTTCATTATCCTTCATGGCGAAAGCGGTTACCGCTATTACCGGGATATTCCTGATTTCGAGCGATTTTTTCATCTCCCTTATTATATCGAGCCCCGACACTTCCGGCAACTGGATATCCATCAGAATCAAATCCGGCCTGATTTCCTCGGCCATCTTAACCGCCCCCATTCCGTCATCGGTTTCGATAATGGCAAATCCATGCGCCTCCAATAAATCATGAAACAGTTTCATGTTCATGACATTATCTTCGATAATCAGAATTTTTTTCTTGAGTGGAGGCATGGCTGGGATTTTAACCAAGTAGATTATTAAGACAATTCTGTTTTTGAAATCTCTGCTATTCTCTTCATTTTTTCTTTATTAATCAGATTTTCTGTGAATCCCTTCATAATTATAAAAGGACGCAGCATTGGACTGGTAAATCTATATCGAAGTTTTCTGGTTTCGCCTATTCTCTCTATAACATTTCCTCTGCCACTCTCACTGAATTTCTTAAGATGTCCTGCAAAATTAGGGATATCGTATTTTTTTGGCTCAGAGATTATATTCAATGGTTCGCGTATGGCGGCGGCTGTAAAGTATCCTAAATCATCAACCAGAGTAAGTGCGCATGCCAATAGGACTTCCTTATATATATTGCCCGGCTGTGCGCTTTTAACAGCATCATAATAAGTGGATTTAGTAGTTTGATCCCACTGCTCAAGCGCGCATTTTACCCCTTCTTGAACGTGGTTAATCAGTATTTTTAACGACCGATTTTCCAATGCAGACTTCGCGCTATGCAGGGAGAGCAGATGCGTTATGTAAGGCAGCCCTTGCGATAGGCTGGATATTTCATCTATGGCATCTTCTTCAATTTCCATGCTCAATTTTTTTAATCCATTGATTACTATTTCCCTTATTTCTTTTGAAGTCATTCTAGGCATCGGAATCTGGACAAGCGCTCTTTCAATAGAATTATGGTCATGAAACAAATCATCCACTGAATCAGCAACGCCGATGAGCAAGATGGTAGACCGAACCCCAGAATCTGAAAGAGTCTTAATCGTATCTGCCATTAACGTGGTAATTTGCGGTTCTGAAAGGCGATCGAATTCATCAAAAACGACAATGAGTAATTTATCGTGAGATAGATCTTTTAAAACACGCTTTACTATATCTGGAGTAATTTTTTCCGGGAGCAAATTGAGTAACTTTTCAGTCTGTACAATTTCTTCAGCGGTAAATCCTATGCCTGGTCTTACTTGCGAAGTTAGCAAATCCTGAAACGCTTTTCCCCATATGGAGGAGAATGTGTCGGCACCATCGCATGTAACATTCAGGAAATGAGCATTCTGATTAAGTTCTTTAAGGTACTCAGGCAATACTTTGGCAAGGGATGTTTTTCCAACTCCCCGCTCTCCATACAGGGCCGCATGGTAACCTTTTTGTGAAATAGCATTCAGTATCTGCTTCAGCTCTTTAGTGCGGCCAGAAAATAAATCTCTTTCATTAATAGGTGATCCTGGCGTAAAAACTGCCCCCGCTTGGAACGCTAATTGCCCAAAGTTAATATCATTCATATTTGTTAAATCTATCTTAGTATATTAACGGTAGCCTACATACATATAGACCAAGCGTCAAGTATAAGCGTAAAAGCTACTAGTAAATAGCAAAATGCTGCGAGTTCGCTGCTACAGACCTCCTCTAATTCGTCCCTTTATCAATTCATCCACGATTTCCGGGTTGGTGAGGGTGCCGGTATCGCCTAGATTGCCGTAATCATTTTCGGCGATTTTTCGTAAAATGCGGCGCATTATTTTGCCGGAGCGGGTTTTGGGGAGGTTAGGGACGATTTGGATTAGATCAGGCGTGGCAATCGGGCTGATTTCCTTGCGCACATGCGCGGCCAATTCTTTTTTTATCGCCTCTTCATCGCCCGCCGCGCCGCTTTTCAATATGACGAAAGCATAAATCCCCTGGCCCTTTATATCGTGCGGATAGCCGACTACCGCGCTTTCCGCGACTTTTTCATGGGCTACAAGCGCGCTTTCGATTTCAGCGGTTCCCAAACGATGGCCGGAGACATTGATTACATCATCGACACGGCCCGATATCCAGTAATATCCGTCTTTATCGCGCCTGGCACCGTCGCCGCTGAAATACAATCCCGGATAATGGGAAAAATAAGTTTCCTCGAACCGTTTATGGTCACCGAATAATGTGCGCGCCTGGCCCGGCCAGGAATCGGCAATGCATAAATGGCCCTCGGCTTCGCCGTTCAGCAGCTCGCCTTTTTCATTCACTAATACCGGCTGCACGCCGAAAAACGGTATCGTAGCCGAGCCTGGTTTCAAATCCGTCGCACCGGGTAGCGGGGTTATCATCAATCCACCGGTTTCCGTCTGCCACCAGGTATCGACAACTGGGCAGCGCGTATCGCCCACGACATGATAATACCATTCCCACGCCGCCGGGTTGATTGGTTCACCCACACTGCCGAGAATACGCAACGATTTGCGCGAGGTTTTCTTCACCCATTCATCGCCTTCCTTCATCAGCGCGCGGATTGCCGTCGGCGCGGTGTAAAAAATATTTACATTATATTTATCCACCACCTGCCAAAACCTCGAGAAATCCGGATAGTTCGGCACCCCTTCGAACATCAGGGTAACCGCGCCATTGCATAATGGCCCGTAAATTATATAACTATGCCCGGTCACCCAGCCGACATCGGCGGTGCACCAATAAACTTCATCATCATGGTAATCGAAAACATATTTATGCGTGAGCGCGGTGAAAAGCAGATAGCCCGCCGATGTATGCACCACACCTTTCGGTTTCCCGGTCGAACCGGAAGTATAGAGGATGAATAACGGGTCTTCGGCATCCATTAATTGCGGGATGCAATCTCCGGCGGCTTTTTCGACTTCGTCATGATACCAAACATCGCGGCCTGGGCTGAATTTCACTGCGCCGCCGGTGCGTTTTACCATGATTACTTTTTTTACGCCGGTACCGGTGACGGCCTCATCGACATTACTCTTAAGCGGGATTTTTTTGCCCCCGCGCAGTCCCTCATCGGCAGTGATAACCACTTCCGCCCCGGAATCCTCAATGCGGCCTTTTAGCGCATGCGCAGAAAACCCGGCAAACACCACCGAATGCACCGCGCCAATGCGCGCACATGCCAGCATAGCGAAAGCCGCTTCCGGAATCATCGGCAGATAGATAATGACTCTATCGCCTTTTTTTACGCCATGTTTTTTAAGAACATTGGCAAAGCGGCAGACATTATTATAAAGCTCGCGGTAAGTTATTTTCTTTGATTCTTTCGGGTCATCGCCTTCCCAGATTATGGCGGTTTTATCGGCTTTGGTTTGCAAATGGCGGTCAATACAATTAGTGGAAACATTCAGCTTCCCGCCTTCGAACCATTTGATGGATATATTACCCGGCTTAAATGAGGTGTTTTTAACTTTGTCCCAACGTTTTATCCATTGCAAATGCTCCGCCTGCTTCGCCCAGAATTTCTCCGGCTCACGAATAGATTCCCCATACCATTCACGATATTTATCCCGGGTGATCCAGGGAATCCTGGTGGGGCTAGCGGGAACTTTATAGATTTTTTCCGTCATCTAATCCCGGAAATTCACGAATTGCAGCGGCAGCGGTAAATCAAGGGTTTTCACCAGCGCGATTGCCGCTTGCAAATCATCGCGTTTCGCGCCTTGCACGCGTAGCTCATCGCCCTTAATCGAGGCCTGCACCTTCATTTTGCTATCCTTTATATCCTTCACGATTTTCTTGGCAATTTCCTGTTCGATGCCCTGTTTCACTTTCACCACCTGGCGGAGAGTGTTGCCGGCAGCCTTTTCCGGCGTGCCGAAATCCAGCGCCGTCGGCTCGATTTTGCGCTTGGTGAAATGCACTTTCAGCATCTCGGCAATCGCCTTCAATTTATAATCATCATCGCCAATGATTATAATTTCCTCCTCCTTCCTTTCCACCGCCGATTTCGTGCCCTTAAAATCATACCGGTTAGCAATCTCGCGTATCACCGAATTAACGGCATTATCGACTTCCTGCATATCGGTTTTGGAAACTATATCGAAACTTGGCATTTTGGTTCTCCTTTGTTGGTAGATGGATGACTGGTAACTGGTAATTGGTGACTGGATATCTAGTTACCAGTTACCAATTATCCAATTATTAGCCACCTAATTCCTACTCCTCGGCCTCTCATGCAACCTTGGATTCGGCATTATGAATAAACTATCTTCCAGCGGGACCCCGAATATCGGATTACTGAAACTCACCTGCGTCTCCTTCCCGCTCGCATCCGTCACAACCATTTTCTTCAATTGCATCGGGTCGGAGGAAAAAATCAATGTTAAATTTCCCTCTTCCGGTTTGCGGCTCTGGGTGATGACTATGGTAATCAGCCCGAATTCCTCTTTTGCGCTCAAAACTTTGATATCGCCGGAAAGCGCGATTCTATCCCGCGCCAGGAACGCCGCGAGGTTCGAGCTGCTCGGCACATGGCTGACCTGGTCCAGCTCCGCATCATAATAACTAACCAGCCCGTTAGCCACGATAATCAGCACCGGCACCGGCGGCTCATATTGCCAACGTATTTTCCCCGGCCTGGACAGGTAAAACTTCCCGGTGCTTTCTTTACCTTCGGGAGAAATTTGTAGGAAGTCCGACTGGATGGTGGTGAGAGAGTTTAAGTAATCCTCAGTTTTTTTTATGGGGTCTTGTGGTGATTCCTGCGCCAGGCAGGATAATGCTGAAAATAATAATATAAACAGCATTACCCCCAAGCACATCGTCATCCCCGCCCGCGCGCGGGGATCGCTCAGTGCGGCATATTTGTATGCTGATAGGAGCGATCCCCGGTCAAGCCGAGGATGACGAACCCGGGAGGGCTTAATTCCAATATCCAATATCCAACTTCCCATCACCCCTCCTGCCCCTCCAGCAAAACTTCCCGCTTCCCTACATGATTCGCCTGGCTCACCACGCCTTCCTTTTCCATCCTCTCAATAATATTCGCCGCCCGGTTATAGCCGATTTTCAAGGCCCGCTGCACGAAGCTGGTAGAGGCTTTTTTCTCGGCCAGAACGATGCTGACGGCTTGGTCGTATAAATCCTCCTTTTCGCCGCCTTCACCACCGAATAGGCCCGCATCGCCTTCATCTTCGGTGATATCCTCCATGAACACCGGCGCGCCTTGGGTCTTCAGGAACGATACCACTTCCTCAACTTCCTCATCGGAAACAAACGGGCCATGCACGCGGATAATGCGTGAGCCGCCGGACATATAGAGCATATCGCCCTGGCCAAGAAGCTGCTCGCCGCCTTGCTCGCCGAGAATGGTGCGGCTGTCGATGCGCGAAGTCACCTGGAAGCTGATGCGCGTCGGCAGATTGGCCTTGATGACGCCGGTAATCACATCGACGCTCGGCCGCTGTGTCGCCATTATTATATGGATTCCGGCGGCTCTGGCCATTTGCGCCAGGCGCTGAATCGAGCCTTCGATTTCCTTGCCTGCCACCAGCATCAAATCCGCCATTTCATCGACAATCACCACGATAAACGGCAGCGGAGCCATATTCAGTGGCACGGTTTCAATAGTCGGCTTGCCGGTTTCGATATCAAAACCCGTTTGCACCGTGCGCGTTAAAACCTCTCCTTCCTTCAGCGCCATCTCTATTCTTTTATTATATCCGGCAACGTTGCGAACGCCCAAGGTGGACATTAGCCGATAACGGTTTTCCATCTCCTTCACCGTCCATTTAAGAGCCACCACGGCCTTTTTCGGGTCAGTCACTACGGGTGAAAGCAGGTGCGGAATGCCGTCATAAACCGAAAGCTCCAGCATTTTCGGGTCAATCATTATAAATTTGCATTCCTCGGGTGAATATTTATAGAGCAGCGAGAGAATCATGGTGTTTATCGCCACCGATTTTCCCGAACCGGTAGTGCCTGCGACCAATAGGTGCGGCATTTTAGCAAGGTCCACCGTTACCGGCTCACCGCCGATATTTTTACCCAAGGCGATGGTGAGTTTGGATTCGGCGCTTTGATATTCCATAGTCTCCAGTAACTCGCGCAAATATACGGTTTCACGGGAGGAATTCGGTAGCTCGATGCCGATGGCGTTCTTGCCGGGAATCACCGCTATCCGCGCCGAAATCGCACTCATTGAGCGGGCTATATCATCGGCAAGGCCAATCACGCGGGAGGATTTAGTTCCGGGCGAAGGCTCGAGCTCATACAGCGTCACCACCGGCCCGGGATTAATGCCGGCGATTTTTCCATAAACGCCGAAATCCTCCAGCACGCGCTCAAGTAACCTGGCATTCTGCTGTAACGCGCTTTCCGATAATGCCGCTCTTTTTATTCTCGGCGCGGTGGAAAGCAGGTTCAATGACGGCAAGGTGAAGTTATTAGGCAATGGCAAATCGAAAGCATCCTGACGGCCCGGCGCTTCTTTTATGCGCTCGCGATATTCCGAAATTCGCGGCATTTTGCGCTCACCCGGATCCTTTTTTCTCCTGCGCGCCGG
>Ga0206957_1200_pt1 | contig 9727 bp, 7 predicted proteins | sample Alteio_BWOrgHeat_32_FD_152975 | JGI IMG/M metagenome (GOLD analysis project Ga0206957, IMG submission 152975) | Enriched cells from forest soil in Barre Woods Harvard Forest LTER site, Petersham, Massachusetts, United States -... | ecosystem: Environmental > Terrestrial > Soil > Temperate forest > O...
AAAGTACAGGTTGAAGAGTACAAGATTTATGTAGGAGGAAAGTTTATTGAGACAGCTTCTGAAATCGAAGTGAAAAACCCGTTTACACAAAAAGTCTTTGCAAAAACATTTCTGGCTGGAAAAAATGAACTTGAAATTGCAATCGCACAGGCCGAATGTGCAAGGGAGGAAATGAAGATTCTCCCATCCTATAAAAGATATGAAATACTCCGGCAGATTTCTGATGAAATAAAACTCGACAGCACGCGTCTTGCCTTAGTTCTCTGCCGTGAGTCAGGAAAACCCATGCGTTATGCTCTTACTGAAATCGACCGCGCTGTACAAACTTTTCTTATTGCCGCAGAAGAAAGTAAACGATTGCCTGGAGAATATCTGTCGTTGGACTGGACAGCTTCCGGAGAGAACAAAGAAGGCATTGTAAAATATTTTCCGATTGGACTGGTTGCGGGAATTTCTCCTTTTAATTTTCCGCTCAACCTGGCTGCACATAAAATAGCGCCCGCAATAGCATCGGGTTGTCCTATTATTTTAAAACCGGCTTCGTCTACACCTCTCTCTACACTTGAACTAGCGAAGATCATTGATAAGACAATTCTTCCCAAAGGCGCCATTTCAATTATGCCAATGAACAGGGAAGACGGGAATGCGCTTGTGTCTGAAGAACGCTTTAACCTGTTGAGTTTTACTGGGTCTGCATTGGTAGGATGGAAGATGAAAAAAAACGCCGGAAAGAAAAAAGTAGTTCTTGAACTGGGAGGTAATGCAGGTGTGATTATCGCTGAAAGTGCCAATATATATGACGCGGTTGAAAAATGCCTGGTGTCGGCGTTTGCCTATAGCGGACAGATCTGTATAAAAGCACAACGGTTATTCGTGGAAGAAAAAATATTCGATTCATTTATTGAAAAATTTATTGACGGGATCAGAAAAATGAAATATGGAAATCCGGAAGATCAGACTACGGATATTTCTAATATGATAGATGAAGAAAATGCAAAACGCGTTGAAGAGTGGGTGAATGAGGCAGTACAGGAAGGCGCAAAAATGCTGACAGGCGGAAAACGGAACGGCAGCTATTATGAACCGACTGTATTGATAAACACAAAAGCAATAATGAAAGTGAATGCGCAGGAAATATTTGGTCCGGTTGTTACCATTGAGAAATATTCCAACTTTAAGAAAGCCGTTGAAATGCTGAACAACACTTCGTATGGATTACAGGCGGGGATCTTTACGAACCAGTTTGATGAAATAAATTATGCATTTAATAATACAAATGTTGGCGGGGTAATCATCAATGATGCGCCTACACTTCGCCTGGATCAGATGCCATATGGAGGTAATAAAGATTCAGGCCTTGGACGAGAAGGTGTGAAATATGCCATCAGGGATATGATGGAGGCAAGGATCCTGGTAACGAACTTCAGAAAATAAAATCCGGTTACATATATAACCCGCCGTTTATAGAAAGATCCGTTCCTGTAACATAGCGTGCTTCGTCCGAAACCAGGTACGCAATTGCACCCGCAATTTCATTCGGATCAGCCAGGCGCTTCATCGGGATCTGTTCAATGATTTTATTTCTTACTTCTTCTTTAATAGCCATCACCATTGCTGTAGCTGTATATCCGGGAGAAATAGTGTTGACTGTTATTCCTTTTTTAGCGACTTCCAGCGCAAGCGATTTTGAAAATCCATACATGCCGGATTTAGCCGTTGCATAATTCGTTTGTCCGAACTGGCCTTTGTGCCCGTTAACTGAAGAGATGCTGACAATCCTTCCCCAGCCTTTTTCAATCATTCCTTCAATAACAAGGCGCGCACAAATAAAAACACTGTTCAGGTTGGTATGTATTACTTCAAACCATTGTTCGGGTGTCATTTTATTTAAAGGTGTATCCCGTGTAACGCCCGCGTTGTTTACCAGAACATCAACGACTCCGATATCTTCTTTGATCTCTTCAAACATTCGTTGCGCCGACTTATAATCTGAAATGTCACCTTCCACAATTTTTACATCGATCCCCATTTTCAATTGATCTTCTCTCCATTGTTTGGCTTCTTCCCGCCATTTAATTGCTTTGGTAAAGTCACGGTAATTAGCAACTACCGTAAAACCGTCTTTATATAAACGTTCACAAATAGCTGTGCCAATGCCACCAGTACCGCCGGTTACAAGTGCGATCTTTTTTTTCTTTTCGGATGTATTTTGAGCTTTTTCCATACTTAACAACATTTTTCTTTTACGTATCTGCCCGGAGCAGGTTCAATTGGTTTGTATTCAGCATTACCTGTCTTTTTAGGAGCAGGAATATCTTTTTTAGATTTTTGTTTTAGCCATCTGTTCCAATGTGGCCACCAGCTGCCATCCTGTTGTGCTGCTGTATTCTTCCAATGCTCAAACCCCTTCCCAAGTTCACCATTGATATGGTGGTTGTATTTATTTTTTTGTGAAGGAGGATTGATCGCTCCCATAATATGTCCGGAATCACCAAGCACAAATTCTATATCCGTATCCAGTAATTCAGTTGTCGTAAAAGCAGTCTGACAAGGCGCAATATGATCAAACACAGTACCGATCACATATACCGGAACTTTAATTTTTCCCAGATCAATCGGTGTGTTACCTATTTTAATTGCATTTCTGGTGCTTAGCTTATTTTCATAAATCATTTTACGCAAGTAAAACGTGTACATTTTTGCAGGAAGATTTGTTGAATCCCTTGTCCAGTATAAAACCGAAAATGGTGGTGGATTTTTGCCCTTCAGATAATTATTGACTACGTAATGCCATACCAGCTCGTTTGGACGCAAGTCATTAAATGCTTTTGCTAAATCATTTCCTTTCAGCACTCCACCGGTGGCAAGTTCATTTTCAATTTTTGTAACCAGGGCTTCATCTACAATGGCACCCATAGGACCTATATCAGAAAAGTCAAGCATAGTTGCCATAAACGTTGCGGAATTAATGGAATCTTTTTCCTGATCTGCTTCTGGAAATGTTTTTTCTTTTCTTCCTAAAATGGCGAGTGTAATACCAAGCAGTGTTCCCCCGATGCAATAGCCGAGCACATCAATTTTTTTTGTATGAGAAATTTTTCTGGTTACTTCAATTGCCTTTAATGCTCCTTTAATCACATAATCATCAAAAGAAATATACCCCATATCCTTAGTCGGATTTTTCCAGGAAATCATAAAAGTTGTATGACCTTGTTTTACGGAAAATTCGACAAGTGAGCGGTCTTCATGCAAATCCAGGATGTAATATTTATTAATCCATGGTGGGATCATCAACAACGGATGTTCGGAAACCTTTGTTGTCTGCGCATTATATTGAATGAGCTGCATTATTTCATTTTCGAAAACAACGTCGCCTTTTGTAGTAGCCAGATTTTTTCCAACCTCAAAAACAGATTCGTCTGTTTGAGAAATATCTCCTTTATTAAAATCTTTAATAAAATTGTCAAAGCCATTCATCACACTTTTTCCTTGCGTTTCATAGGCAAGTTTGAGCGCTTCAGGATTTGTCATTAAAAAATTAGAAGGGGAAACAGCGTCCAGGTATTGTTGCGTATAAAATTTCAGTTTGTCTTTTGATTTTTCTTCTATTTCAATGGAATCCATAATTTCAGTAACCATTTTGGAAACCAGTAGGTAGTTTTGTTTTATGTAATCAAAAAAATAGGGTTGTTCTTCCCACTCCGGGGCCTTGAAGCGTTTGTCATCTGCTTTGGGACTTATTAAGGCCTCATATTTTCCATTCCCCTGTCTTTCAAAAATTCTGCGTGAAAGCTCCATTTGATTCTGCAAAAAATCTGCAAAGCTTTGCTGACTTTTAACCATCGTAGCTGGGTTGCCAACAATTTTGTTGGCGAGATTCAGATAAGAAACGGTTGCATCATTCATAGCCTGAAAATCACCGAAGAAATTACTCATGAAATCAGCTGCAGGATTTTTTCTGCTTTGTGTTTCATCCGTACCCGAATTTTTTTGATTTTTCATAGAAGATTCTCTTAAAGACAAAACGCCAGAACCTGACGTTGTCATTGTTTGTTAAATAAATTAAAATAAAAACCGCGCGTAAATTATTTGCTATCCTGTTTCCACCAGTCTGCCGACCAGTTATTAAAATAATTGGCAGTATTATTCTGAAAATCTTTGACTGCCTGGAATTGAGATGTTATAGTATCGCTGAATTTTTTATTGAAGTTAAGAGCGAGATTCGTATGCTTGTTATATGTGTCGACAACTGATTTCATACTTTCAGTCATTGAGTGTACAGATTTATCGAAATTTTCCCGGACCAGGTTTAGTATTTTTTCTCCCTGTCCATCCATGGATAAGGAAGTGGAATCATAAACCATATCAACGAGTTTTGTATTATAATCCACGAATAACTGGATTTGCTTACTATATGCATCAAGAATGCTGTCTATTGTTTCTTCAGAAAGCATGAATGATTTTGCAAACGTTCTGTTGATCTCATCCAGCATTTGTCCGTTTCCTTTCAGTTGAAACTGCTTTTTGATTTCATCTACAATTGCTTTGTTTGCATTGACTGCCTGGTTGAGCATTTTTGTGTTCATGCTCACAACTTCTTTAATGGCTTCTTTGGATTTAAGGGCTGAGTCGCCAATGATTGTTTTAATGTTTTTTGCTTTTTCGGATGTGCCGGTTTTCATGATTAAGAGAATTTAAGGAGTTAGTGATTATCGAGATGGTTTCAAGGACATTTTTTAACGCGGACATAATAAGGTAAATATTATGCCAATTGATTTCGCGCAGGTATATAGGTATAAAATCAAAATTGGAAAATTATCCTTGTGGATAAAATTCCCCGGTTTGTATAGAATTCGCTTCAATGCTTGAACCATATGATTGAAGGTTTGCTTTCCTTTTTTCAGTTGGCATGGTTTTATGAACTGACTCTCACAAATTAGCAAGTAAAAAACAATGAAAATCAATAAGAATTCAGTGGTGCTGATCACCGGAAGTACAAGCGGTATCGGGTTGGGGATAGCTGAAAAGTTTGCCTCACAGGGTTTCAATATCATTTTCAACGGTTTGGAAAAAGAAGGTCCGGAAATAGCAAATAAAGTTGCTGAAGAAAATAAAGTTAAGACCTGGTATTCTCCTGCCAATATGATGAAGCCGGAGGAGATCACCGCCATGATTAAAGAAGGAGAAAAACAGCTGGGAGAAATAAATGTACTCGTAAATAATGCAGGTATCCAGCACGTCGCTCCCATTGATGAATTTCCGGAAGAAAAGTGGAATGCCATCCTTGGAATTATTTTAACCTCGTCGTTTCATACCAGTAAGGCCGTATGGCCTGCAATGAAAAAAAATAAATGGGGACGAATCATTAATATAGTTTCTGCTCATGGACTTGTGGCGTCAGAATTCAAGTCCGCTTATGTTGCGGCAAAGCATGGATTAATGGGACTTACTAAGGTGCTTGCTTTGGAAGGAGGAGAATTCGGAATTACGGTAAACGGCATTTGTCCGGGCTATGTTAAAACTCCATTGGTGGATAAACAGATTGGCGATCAGGCCAAGGCACACAATATTTCTGAAGAAGATGTAGTGAATAAAATAATGCTTGCAGAACAGGCGGTGAAAGAATTTACAAGTATTGAGGCAATAGCTGAACTCGCATTTTATCTTTCGGGTGAACAAAGTAAAACAATAACAGGAGCAGCCCTTTCTATTGACGGGGGCTGGACTGCACACTAAATATGAAAAAGGAAAAAATTGCATTTGCATTGCAAGGTGGTGGAGCGCATGGTGCTTTTACCTGGGGAGTAATGGAAAAATTACTGGAAGAGGAGGTGCTTGACATCAGGGGCTTTTGTGGAACAAGCGTTGGTGCAGTTAACTCAGCGCTCATTATTCATGGACTTCAAAAAAATGGTGTTAAGGGAGCAATCGATCTTATGGAGAAATTCTGGAAGAAAATATCTCTTGTTTCTGCATTTTTTTTGCCGCAACCAAGTTGGGTGGACAATCATGTTTTCAATGGCAATATGGATTTCTCGCCTGCGTACCTGGCATTCACCTATTGGCAAGGTTATTTGTCGCCCTACCAGTTTAATTTTTTTAATATAAATCCGTTGAAGGACATTCTTTCGGAACTGATCGATTTTGAAGAAATAAAAAAGAGTAAAATAAAATTATTCGTCGCAGCTACGAATGTGAAAAAAGGATCCTGTAAAGTTTTTTCACTGGATGATATAAGTCTGGATGCGTTAATAGCTTCTACATGTCTGCCCTTTCTTTCACAATCAATAGAGGTGGACGGAGAGTTTTACTGGGATGGGGGATACAGCGGCAATCCTCCTATTTATCCATTGATCTACGGAACTGATTCAAAAGATATTTTACTGATTCAGATTAACCCGATGTGGATTGACGAAGTTCCGCGTAGTGCGAGTGAAATAACGGATCGCATAAATGAGATCAGCTTTAACGCAAATCTGAAAGCCGAAATGCGAATGCTTAACCGGGGATATGATTTGGAAGGACAAGTAAAAGATGTGTTCATGCAGATAATTATTTCGGATAATATTCTGAATGATCTGAATACATCCAGCAAAATTAATACTTCTTGGGATTTTCTCAATCGTCTTCGCCGTGCCGGAAGAAGTGCAGCTGAAGTATGGATAAAAAATGAAATGTCATTTGTAGGAAAAAAGACATCACCAATTATAAATAAAATGTTTGGGTTTGTGGAAGAAGACTGGATGAAAGAAATGATCGAAAAACCAACCCATCACCTTAAAAATAATCCCATCGGAGTGGGAGTGTAATAAAAATGGAAACAAGAGCTATATATCATCATGAAAGCCTGTTAACACGGGCAGAATTATTTTTTAAAGAATTAACAACAACAATAGACAGATCGGAAAAGTACCGGGTTAGAATTTCTGCATTTTCATTTTGTACTTCTGTTATCGTTTCATCGCTCGCAGTATCTTTTACAGCATATATAAAAAGTGAAATTCTTCTTTTCCTTACGTTGGGGTTTTCCATGCTCACAACTGGCTTGTGTGTTGCGATGGCGAGATTAAGAATCATTGTGCTGTGCTGCATTGCCTCCTTAGTAATATCATCAGGATGTTTATTGTATGGAATTATAGCCTACTGGGATGTGGTTAAAAGTTATATTTAAAATATATGAAGATGCCAGCACTGAATATTTCAAAAAAAATAATTCAGGACCACCTTGTTTCAGGCTCAATGAAACCCGGTTCTGAAGTTGAGATTAGAATTGATCAGACGCTTACACAAGATGCTACGGGTACACTCGTAATGCTGGAACTTGAATCATTAGGCCTGGAAGAGGCAAAAACGGAATTGTCTGTTCAATATGTAGATCACAATATTTTAGAAACGGATAATAAAAATGCAGAAGACCATGCTTTCCTATTGAGCGCTGCAGAAAAATTCGGAATCTGGTATAGCCGTGCAGGAAATGGAATTAGTCATCCACTTCACATTCATCATTTTGCTGTCCCCGGAAAAACGTTGTTGGGCTCTGATAGTCATACTCCTTCTGCCGGAGCGCTGGGCATGCTGGCAATTGGTACAGGAGGACTTGATGTTGCGCTTGCAATAGCCGGAGAACCTTATCCTGTGGAGATGCCAAAAATATGTGGCGTGGAATTAACAGGAAAACTTAAGGAGTGGGTAAGTGCGAAGGATGTCATTCTGGAAATGCTAAGGCAATTAGGCGTTAGCGGAGGACATGGTTGGATCTTTGAATATTATGGTGAAGGACTTAATGATTTGAGTGTAATGGATCGTTTTGTAATTGCGAATATGGGAACCGAATTGGGTGCGACATCGAGTGTTTTTCCGTCAGATAGAGAAACGCTTCGATTTTTGAAAGCAATGGAAAGAGAAAAGGATTGGGTAGAATTGAAAGCAGATGAAAATGCAGAATATGATAAAAGGATTCAATTGGATCTTTCATTAATTGAACCAATGATTGCATGTCCCAGTAGTCCTGGAAAAGTCCTGCGAGTAAAAGAAGTAGAAGGCAAACCGGTTTACCAGGTGGTAATTGGATCCTCTGCAAATCCGGGATTGCGCGATTATACAGTAGTTGCGGAAATCGTAAAAGATAAATTTGTTCCTCCTGAAGTTTCATTTGATGTTAATCCTTCAACCCGGCAGGTGATAGAAAATCTTTCAAGCAGTGGGCAATTAACAAACCTGATCCGGGCAGGCGCACGTTTTCATCAAACCGGTTGTTTGGGCTGCATTGGAATAGGGCAAGCGCCGCAGTCAGGTAAAATAAGTTTACGCACCATGCCAAGAAATTTTCCCGGCAGGTCAGGAACCGCAGATGACCAGGTTTATTTGTGTAGTCCTGAAACAGCGGCGGCGGCCGCACTTACGGGAAAAATAACAGATCCCCGTAACCTGGAAAAATTATTGAACATAAAATATCCCAAGTATGAACATCCCAAAAAGGAGATAATCAATTTACCTTTATTGTTTGCACCCGATAAAAGCAATGCGAATAAGAAATTGGAAAAAGGGAAAAACATCCAGCCTTTACCTGAACTAAAACCACTTGCAAAAAAATTTGAAGTCCCTGTTTTATTAAAATGTCCCGATGATATTTCCACAGACGAAATTTTAAGTGGAGGAACAAAAGTTTTGCCATTAAGAAGTAATATTCCCGCAATAAGTAAATGGGCGTATTATCAGTTGGATCCAAAATTTTACGAAAAAGCATTGCAGGCGCAGAAGCAGTCGGGAGGCCATGTATTAATAGCAGGCTCAAACTATGCACAGGGCTCATCACGCGAACACGCTGCACTTGCTCCTAAATTTCTCGGACAAATTGCAGTTATTGCTAAAAGCTACGCGCGGATTGGTTGGCAAAACCTGATCAACTTTGGGATTTTGCCATTTCAGTTTGTAAATGAAAATGATTATGAAAGAATAAGTATAAATGACATACTCTGCCTGGATAATATCGATGAAAATTCATTGAGAGGAAATAATATCCGTATTCAGAATAAGACACAAAACTTTGAAATAAATGTTTCACACAATTTATCGGAACGCCAGCTTCAAATTGTTCTGGAAGGAGGAATGATTAACTATATGAAAAAGAAAGTGAAAAAGAAGGAATTTGCAGCATCTAAACCTTCAAGTTACCACCTGAACGAATAATCAAATTCGATTTGAATATTCTTTTTCCTTTTTTCATCAAACAATTAAGCTCAGCAAAACTCAGTTAACTTTATTAAAATATAATGTCAACAAAGCTGATTTTACGGATCCGCAACTACTTGCGGAAAAAATAAAAGCTTTGCCATTGCGGATAACAGGAACGTCTCCCCTGGATGATGCGATCTCAACCGTGGGAGGAATTGCATTGAATGAAGTGGATGAAAATTTGCAACTAAAAAAAATGCCAAATCACTATGCAATTGGTGAAATGCTTGACTGGGATGCACCTACAGGCGGCTACCTCCTTCAGGCCTGTTTCAGTATGGGCGTTTCGCTCGCAGAAAAACTCAATTCTCTATAGCCGGCTTTAAGCGTTGGAAAGTAGCGTTTGGCTTTACAATAAAGGCTTTTATCGAAAAGTCGTCCCGATCGATTGAGACTCATTCTACTTTTGTTGCGTTAAAGTCCCACGTTTTTAAGCCATGAAAGAAGTAGACTTACCTTACGTGACCATCAGCTACGAAGCCCCGATCGTTTA
>Ga0206957_1201_pt1 | contig 9680 bp, 7 predicted proteins | sample Alteio_BWOrgHeat_32_FD_152975 | JGI IMG/M metagenome (GOLD analysis project Ga0206957, IMG submission 152975) | Enriched cells from forest soil in Barre Woods Harvard Forest LTER site, Petersham, Massachusetts, United States -... | ecosystem: Environmental > Terrestrial > Soil > Temperate forest > O...
GCTTAAAACTTGAATCAAACCACGACACTTTTAACGGTTTAGTCACCCATCGCTTTGTCCGCAACGCAACAAGCATTTTGCGGGTTTCTGTTTTCAACGGCTTGCCAGTTCCATCTTTTTGACGTTCCCATTGATAGGGCACTTGTTGCTTAAATTGTTTAAATTTTAGTTTTTGAACGAGTTTTTCAAAACACAAGGCATCATGACGCGACGTAAATCCTTGAATCATTGCGACGGGCAACGCTTGACAACCTCTAAAGGTCCATTTTCGTGCTGCGTGTCCTCCTCCGGACAGAATTCCATTATGAGCACGCCACCTGTGTCCAATGTCAGGTGTAAACCCTACATACAATTTTCCTTGCCTGTCAGACGCTGTTAATAGATACACGACATCTCCACAGTCACGTGAATGTAAAGGAACTGGATGCCTAAGTCTTTCAAGCCAACTTCCGGGATATAAATAGCGATGAGTATTAAAATATGGAGTGAAAGGAGCTTTTTTTCGTGTTTTTTTTCTAATCGAAGTAGGCGTAGGTGTGGATTTGGATTTACATTTTGACATGGAATTTAAATTGAAACAAGATCTGGATCTAGAAACCGATGACTTTTCACGTGCAACCATTTTGGATTTTGGTATATAATGCCGCAACAAGTACGTCTGGAATATTCAAATCGAATGTAATAATGCGTGACATGTAAGATAATGACATGGCTCTCGAAAATTTATTATAAGATATGTAGGGATCTATATAGACGCTATATAATCTCTACATAACCTTTATCTGTTCTAATATCTATATCCAGGACCAAGTGCGCCAGGCGTTAATCCCGGTGGGGAAAATAGACCAGGTGTGTTGATATTAATAGTAGTGGGTGGTTCCGCTTTAGAGGCAGAAGCATCTTTCCCAACAACGCGATATATAATCGCCATAATAGATAAAAGTACTAAAAAAATGGCAATGATTAAAAAGGCGATGGACCAGCCACTTTTCTTTGTACCACAACTTGTTTCGATTGCTAAATTTATCGAGTAGGTGATGAGTAAGACGATGGAAGCAGCTAATATGACTATACTCGTTTTAATATCAGGAAGTGAATTCGATAACGTCACCATATTGAAACAGACTAAAAGTTAACAAAAGTCAACAAAAATCTAGATCAACAGAATGAATTGTATTAACTTTATTTTTTTTATCTTTATTTTTTTTATCTTTCACGTTTTTGTATATATAGGCTTTGAATTTTAATCTATCCACTCTTGATATCTAGACATTCCTTGTAAAGATTTGACACTTGACATTTTGGATTTTCAATTTTATATATACTTAACACTTGACATTGACTCTTTCATTTCTTATCCTTCATCCCTTAATTATTCAAATCTTTATCGTTTATAATTTATCCTTTGTCTTCTTTAACCTTTTTTTAACAGATTTTTTTCTAAAAAATCAGGATGCTCCAAGCTTTTCGCAAATTGCCTAGTTCACCATTGCCTATTCCTTTGCCTAGAAAATCAGAAGACATCATAGCGTTGTATATGGCTGAAATTAATTATATGCTACCTCCCGAATGTCCATGTTTAGTGCCCTTAGCGCGTGTGAGTATTTTACAAGAATTTCTTTACTTACGAAGGACGACAACTATGACAAGAGGAGAAGTATTAGATGAAATTGGATTCAGATGCGAATGTTGTCGCTCGCACTATACGGGTGGACTTTTAGTTCGTCATTCTGTACGAGACACTGTGGAATGTTGTTAAAGGAATGTTGTTCAGGAGAAAAGAAAGAACATAAAAAAATGAACAGGTCCAACCTCATATGGTTTGAGACATCCTCTAATGCATGTGAGAATGACAAGAATCAGGATTTTATTCCCTTTACTCCTGTCATTTCTGTTCCTTCAGGACCTCGATGTAGAACGTGTGATCAACTCATTCAATGCATTCCCTTTCATGGACAATGTGAAATTCAAATAGATCACTCCTCTTCTCATTCCACTTCTTATTTAAATGACAATATAAATAAAAATATAAATCGGCATCTGAATACTAATCACAACCCTATTCAGAATCCCAATTCGCTCTCTTATTGGTGTTCATCAACGTGTTTTAATCGTTTTAGCCATTTAAACCTTTTCAATCACCATGTCGAAAACCATCAACGTGTATCAATCTCCAGCAACGTGTCGAAATAAACGTAAATTTGAAAACGGATCATTCTCAAGTAATAATTATAGCATGTATGAATATGAATCTTTTAATTCTGAAAATGAATCTGAAACTCTTTGTTCTTCCTCTATGAGGCATCGCAAACGCAAGGATTCTGAACAATCCAATAGTTACTTGACATACACAAATAATTCAAATTCTAATTCTTCAGGGTCTACTCAATCTCCTCAATGTACTGAATCTATTCAATCTATTCAATCCATTCAATCCATTCAGTCTATTCAGTCTATTCAGTCTATTCAGTCTATTCAATCCACTCAATTCCCATATCGTCAGTCTACATCCGTTCATTCAAGGTATCTTCAATCCCAATGCATTCCGAATTCAAAAGTATTACCCATTGTACCTCCTAAAAGTAAGATTTCTGGGTCAACTAAATATCAAGAAACACCTAAATCGTCTAATACGTCTAACGCATACATCAACAACAGCACAAATAATTCAATAAAATTAATTAGAAATTCTCCTGATCATTCATCCATACATCCGTCTACTAAATATTCAATCTCCTCTGACTCCTATGATTCTAGTTCTTCTACTGAAACGAATCTTAATCAACTGTCTTTACACATCTATGGCACTTCATATTCCCCCCAACTTTATCCTTTTTCCCCTGACTATCTTGATTATCATCATCATCCTGATCCTTATGGTACCTTTCAGGACTTCCAAGGTTTAGAAAATCCAACATGTGTTGAAGATACTGATTTGGAGTGCCATGAAACATTGAAAGAATGTAAAGAGATTGAAGCTATTCAAACAACTCAGACAATAATACAACACGTTGAACAAGAAAAGGAACAGAACGACTTTGAATGTCACGAGGATATTGAAGTTGGGGCTAAAATTGGAATCATGGATGGAAATGCAAATAAAATTACACATATAACTGAATTTGAAAATAGGAAACAGTCGACAAATGTGGCTGAGACCTGTGTGTTTGAAGTAAAAGAAATTTATAAAGAAAATCCAATAGAAAATCCAATATCTTTTATTAATTCTGTGTCACTAATGGAACCTATTCCTATAATTAATTCGATACCTCTTATCAATTCTATTGATCAAACGGAGGAGCAACAACATCTTGAAATTTTGTTGAAACGAGAAATGGTATATCAACCTCGATGTAATTACTTTCTGTTATATAAATTCTATACAGAGACTGAAAGGCGCTCTGCCTTTCTTTGGATAGAACAAACCTGTCTTCAACTTCGTTTCAATCTTAATACATGTTATACAGCGATGAGTTATTTGGATCGTTTTCTGAGTGAATATCCGTATGGGAATGATGAACATTACGGAAATTACGAGAATGACGACAATTTAAACGTAAATGGAAACTTCAAGTTACCTCGTGTCTTTATGCCAGCAAGAGCGTGTGAACTACCCATGAATCATGACATTTTAACGATTGCCTGTTTGTATGCCGCAGCAAAAATAGAAGAGGTGAAGTGTGGTGCTATTTCTGATTATGTTCATGAAGGTTTACATATGTACGAGCCTTCTATAATTGCTAAAAACGTGGTGCGTGTAGAACAACAACTTTTTCACGTCTTACAATGGCGATTAAATCCACCTACTCTTCTTGTATGGCTTCAATTGTTTGTTCAATTTCTTGTTCATGCGTTACATACACCTCATTACTATAATAAGTTGTATCAATCTACATTATCGAAAGCTCGTACTATCATGTTGAAAGCTTGTCTATTACGATGGCACCCCTCCTCGACTGCCCTTTGTATCATTTATAGTGTATTGAATATTGAAATAGAATCAAATGATAAAGGCAAACAATTCATTATCCAAGTCTGTACAGATTTTAGTGGATATAAATGGACAGACTTGGAATCTATAATGAAAGAAATGAAAATCTTGTGAATGTTGATTACATTCAGTTTCTACTTTTATAACATCTATAAATTTTTATCGTCTATAATGGTACAATTAATTTATATGAAAAGTAAAGAATAAAAAAAATAGAAAGTATATAGAATAGCGTCTACCGCAACACATATCTTATACAATTATAACAAAATGAATTATAGGGGGATGCCTTCAGTGCTTTCAGGAGAAGAAGAAAATGAATATCGTCGATGGGTCGCAAGTAGAAGACTTGAAACCTTAACACCTCCGGTTGTTCCACCACGTAACAGTATTCAACCAAGAGGGACATTACCCATTTACACACCTAGCAATGAAGCTAAAAATGAAATTTTACGAGAAACCGCTTCACCGGGTTTAGAAGTATTAAAACAATTATTACAACAAAACGGAATTGATCCAAATGCAATGGCACAAGTCTTGTCTAGCTCTACAGCTGCAATTGCGGGGTCCGCTGCCTTTTGGGCGGCATTAAAAGGAAATGATCCATTAAGTCCTCAAGCACAATGGAAACCAAATGATTTTGATATCTGGATTCCGTCCGATCCAACACAATGGTCGGAAGCAGTCGAAGCATTCCATCCTCTTCTCATTCAATCTGGTTATAGGAAGACAAACGTTCACACTCCTGCTCAAGCACAGGGTGATTATAGGCGTTTAAGGAAATGGGTAGATAAAATTTATACCTATACGAAGGGACCTCTATCACGTCGACGAATGTCATTAGTAGGTGTTAATCAAGAGTATCAAGAGCCAGCCACGACCCCTGAAAACATGTCTATTCAAATTATGACGGTCAAAAATCAAGGATCAGCTACGAGGGAACAAACATTATTGAATGTCATTCAGTCGTTTGATTTACAATTATGCGAATATTGGTGGACGGGAGATGACCATATCAAATCTACCAATGACCAGTTGCCAGTTTCCGTACTTCCAGGTCCAGGTGCAAGTCAACAAACGATTTTTGAATGGCTTAGAACGTTTCAACGAGCGATTAAGTACAAAGGACGTGGATTTACTTTGGAGTGGGTCCCTTTTATGCTAGGTGCTATGAAATCAGCCTCTGGATTTTTTCAACCCAATCGTTCATATTCTGGAAGACGAACTCGACGTGGTGGGAGTTTTACTGTGGGTTTCAGCAATGTGTTGGCTCGTATGAACGAAGTAGTATCTACAGAAGGTTCATCTACACTTCAATTTGTGTTTATCGATCCTGACGCGGCCTCCCATGTTGAAATTAGAATGCATCATCCTGACATTCCATTTAATTTATTAGGCATTGAAGATACTCAAAATGGAGAATTGGCTGTTAATTATGTAGTGAATATAGGGGATCTTCCAAACACAGGACCACAACCAATCAGAGGTAGACATCGATCGTTTCTACAAGGTCCCCAAGAGCCTTTTGTCCTTCCTTTCAGCTTGCCTGTCGAAAGAACATTGGAAAATACAAGTTCGGCAACCTATACACTACCGTCGAATTGGCGAACAGAAGCCGCTGAACGAATGACGCTCAATGCGAATCAACGCGTGCCTATTCAGCAAGGACATTGCTTTGATTTCGTGAACATTACAGAAGAAGTGATTGAACTATATTTAGAAGAGGATCGTGCACAAAATCTTGTATTGTTGAGTCCACCCACGAGTTCTGGAGATGTTTTAGCAAACGCATCCTGTACCACACGAGAGCAAATACAACGTTGGAGATCCGAACGTACCAATGTGACATTACCTTGTGCGGGACCCGAAGGACGTTTTCCAGTCGATACAAATCTTCAATTTGTTCGTATTGAATTGAGAGAATTCCCAGTTCATGTGCCGCTTGTGGATGTCGATGCGGTGTTGAACAATGCCGATCAACTCTATCAAGTCACTGCGACCGATCTTCAAATTCCTACTACGGCGTCTTTAGATACGGTACTAGGAGGCAGTTATGTAAGTGCGGATCACTGTCAAGCTGGAAGTTCGAAACGAATTTATCGATTACATCCGGTAGAATTTGTAAATGAACAAGGCACGGGGAGAATACCTTCTTCAAGTAACTCTAATACACCTACGATTCCATATATTCCATCCCTTTCTTCTACTGTTCCACTTTCAAATCCAGTTCTTAATACCAATTCATTTCTCACACCTTCTCCTTCTCCAGCTTCTTCTCCTGTTGTTGTGTTACCTCCTTCTTCTCGGTCAAGAAACAGAAATAGATCTAGGTCTAGATTGCGGTCGAATTCAAGGTCAAGGCAATTTCGTTGGTAAAAGTAATCCATAGATAGACATTATTTTAATTAATACAATAATTTTTCCTTTTATTAATATGAAAAATAAAGATAGATTTAACCTTTGATCCGTTACAATGTCTGACATAACTGCAAAAAAGGATGAAAAATTGAACATTCAAGATATATGTACAATTCCAATCGGAAAATGTGACAATTATGAGACTATACATGTAAACTCGTTACATGTCAGAACTGTATACCTTGATTACATCAGTCAAAAAGTAATTCGAACAAAATCCCTTAAAGAATCAGTAAAAATAAACGCCCAGTTTGGTAAAATTGGTCTAGTAAAAAATCAAGTATTACAAGCGTATTAAACCATCAAATTCAAATTACTAAATCCGTCTATATCAAGTCCATATTCTTGGATGTCCATTTCATCATCAACACCTGGAATTGTTGCGACCATGGGATCGTCGTCAAAATTTCACGGAGAAGCCAAAGTTTCAGTCACAAATATTACGAACAAACCCATTAAGACAAATAACATTACACTACATTTTATGGTATACAATGAATGTTTATCTGATTCGTACTAAGAGAATTTATATGTTGCGAGGAAGAGTGTATCTATTTCAACCCTAACCAATCGGCTCTCTTTCAGCTATATATAGCATTTTGAATATATTCTTTCATTAATGTAATTCACATAATATCATATCAATGTATTCAATATTCAATGTTTCTAAAATATTTATTAAACAAATGAGTAGTACGAGCCCTATCGTCATAAACACTCCAGGATTACATGATTTTCAAGGCAAAGAACTCATCCATGACATCATGGGGCCTTTGATTGATATACAAGCACATCATGTTGAAGTTAAAAATCTCACAATCCGTACTAGACGACCTGTAAATTTCGATGTGAATCAAATGTATCATGGTTACCACCAAATTGGAATCCTAATGATTGGTGGTTGTACAACAGAGAATGAGAAAACAAAATTAACAGACATTTCATGGATTCAAGAATATCGGGATAAAGATGTGAAAACGACTCAACTTGTATCCGTTGAAAGTTGTGCCGATGACTTTAATTATATCAGTTTTTTGAACAAAGTGAATCTTCTCAATGTTCAATTTAAGCTAGATCCTTCCTGTGATAGAGCGGCATTCATAAGTATATTTAAATTTTCACTACTTGAAATCATCGATTCGAATCTTGGTTTCACTTGCAACCCATTAAACAGTGACCATGTTGAGAAATTAAAGGAAAGAGAATATATAAAGTCCATGGACCCTAGTTCTCCGTTTATCCCCACCGCTCTTGAAATACAACAGGTCATGAAATACACTTCTCAAACCCAAGAAATGGCCAGCTTGGCTCTCATAAAACACAAAAATTTTGTAGGTGCAGTGTTAGAGCTTGGGTTCTTACTGTCTGATGAAATATCTTGATTTGAAAAAATCATGTTATTCAAATGAGGTTTCTTTCAAGAGGTCACTTTCTGGAGCTCGCCCGATAAGGATTGCAAACCGTAGGGTTCCAGTTGAATCGACGAGAAATTTCAAGCAAGAGTTCCATTTCAAATTCTTCAACTCACTTCTAACTTGATCCAGTTGATCCGCAGATTCTGTTTCAATTTGTATGCAATGGATGATGGTTCGGTTATATTCGACCGGTGGATACCTATGGAAAAGCTCAATGATCATTTTGCGAAGTCGATCTACATGTGCGTATTGTTCAACGTCGATAGACTCAACAATTTCGTAGGTTAATATATTTGCGTGCATCCATTCCGGTAAGACGTTATATGTCATAGAATTACAGAATTTGTATTATTGTGTTCTTCTTGTGCTATATTATTTTGTAATTTTCTATGCGTATCAATATTCTGATAAACTTATGTAGACCACTTTGATACTTCTGTAAAACATTTTAAACGACCACCAGCATATATATATATATATATATACATTAGATACGGAAATTGAACAAAATCATGGGAGCAACGTCTTATATATGTGTTACCTAGAACATTTCCAGTTAACATACTGTAGTAAACGAAGCTCAGGAAGAGGAAACATGCGTAGTTTCCTTCGTAGTAGTTTTTATAACGAGCGGTAGATCGAATACGTGGTATTGAGGTGATGGCATCTGTCGTTTTTATTTACTTTTGGGATTAGGAACAAAGTATGAAGGTACTAAGAAATAAAATAATTTACATGAAAAATGAATTTCATAATTGCAAATAATAACGGGAATATACATGCATACAACTTCCCCTAAAACACTTCCTAAGTTATTTTATAGTTGAAAATAATATATCCCATGCAGGGATTTGAAAATTACTAGACTGAAGTATTTTTATACACATTAATTGATAAATTAAAATAGGCTCTAAATGTTGATTAACAACTAAAATGGATTTTTTGTAATTCACCCATTGTTAAATATAGTTAGTGAATGAATATTCGGCGTCTCGTAACAAGGTATTAGAATAATATAAATTACCCAACATTTCAGGAATGGGACGAATCGTCGAATCTTGATATTCTTGTTTGACAAGCCATGGAAACATAGAATAGGAATGTCCTTGTTTATGCATTTCCATCGTCATCCAATCTGCCACCGTAAATGGATATAAAAGTTCAATAGAACTTTCAATAGAACTTTCAGTAGAGTTTGCAGTAGAATTTTCAGTCCTATGTTCATCTTCATGATTAGACCCTGTTGTTGTGCCGGTGAAATTACTTTCTTTGCCAAAATTCGCTAATAACCATTGGGCACCCCGGGCAGATAGAATGTAGGCACCCGTACAACATTGAGGACCGATTCTAGCCCAGGTATGGTACGGAGGAGGCATAGAGCCCATAATATTAAGAAAAAGACCATGCCATTCAGGATCGTCTTGTGGAACAGAACATATTGATAATTGCTCTAGCCAATCGGTACGAAATTGAACATCATCTTCTAGAATAAGCGCATATGGTAAATTTTGTTGAATGATTCGACGCCACAAGTTGATATGGGATTGAGCACATCCTAGCTCTCCCGGCTTCATCCCAGGAGTAAATACATCGGTGATGGTATGAGAAGATGTGATAGGCTGGGAAGAGTCGGTACATTGAATTGAATGCACAGATCGTGGAGCATTCAAAGTATTCATAGTATTCGTAACCTCTGTATTCAGGTTGAATGTACACGCATCATATTTGGAGATAGGTAATTGAAAGTGATTGCTGCGTTTCAGCATCCGTTGCCAACGATTGAATTCCTGATTTTTGAGGGAAATGCAAAATACATTCGAGGTAAAAAACACAAATTTATGTTGATTGGAAGGTCC
>Ga0206957_1202_pt1 | contig 9649 bp, 6 predicted proteins | sample Alteio_BWOrgHeat_32_FD_152975 | JGI IMG/M metagenome (GOLD analysis project Ga0206957, IMG submission 152975) | Enriched cells from forest soil in Barre Woods Harvard Forest LTER site, Petersham, Massachusetts, United States -... | ecosystem: Environmental > Terrestrial > Soil > Temperate forest > O...
TTATTTTTATTCTCTTATTACTGGGTGCGTCAGCCTGGTTTTTTATGAATGCTAAGAAAGTGAGACGGAATATCCTTCTTGGAAAAGAACTGGATCGTACGGATAATCCCGGGGAGCGCTGGAAAATAATGACACTCGTTGCGCTTGGACAAAGTAAAATGCTGACGCGTCCCGTTCCTGCAATATTGCACATTTTTGTTTATGTAGGTTTTGTGTTGATCAATATTGAAGTGTTGGAAATGTTTATTGACGGAGCTGTGGGAACACACAGGGCTCTTTCCGCACTTGGTGGTTTTTATACATTCCTGATCGGTTTCTTTGAAGTGCTTGCCTTCCTGGTAACATTTGGATGCGCTGTTTTCCTGATCCGCAGAAATGTAATTCATGTGAAGCGGTTCATGAATAAAGAGCTGAATGGCTGGCCTCGTTCGGATGCCAATATTATTCTGTGCAGCGAAATAATTTTAATGAGTGCCTTGTTCTTGATGAATGCTGCAGATCAGACGTTACAGGCAAGAGGTGTAGGACATTATATTCACGCAGGTTCTTTTCCGGTTAGCCAATATATAGCACCTATGATAAGTAGTTTGTCAGATGGTTCACTGGAAATGATCGAACGTTCCTGCTGGTGGTTGCATATCATCGGGATATTGGCTTTTTTAAATTACCTTCCGTATTCAAAGCACTTTCATATACTGCTGGCATTTCCGAATGTATACTATTCAAACCTGAAGGCAAAAGGAAAATTTACAAATGCTGAATCTGTTACTACTGAAGTAAGAGCAATGCTCGATCCATCATTTACTCCTCCTCCGGTTGATCCGAATGTACATATGCGTTTTGGTGCAAAGGATATTTTTGATCTGAGCTGGAAACAATTATTGGATTCTTATTCCTGCACGGAATGCGGACGTTGTACTTCTTCTTGTCCTGCCAACCAGACTGGCAAAGCTTTGTCGCCACGAAAAATAATGATGGATACGCGCGACAGGTTAGAGGAAGTTGGGAAAAACATAGATGCAAACAAAGGAGAATTCAAAGATGATGGAAAATCGTTGTTGAGTTATATATCCAATGAAGAGCTTTGGGCCTGTACAAGTTGTAACGCATGTGTGCAGGAGTGTCCTGTGAATATTGATCCGCTTTCAATTATAGTTGATTTGCGCAGATACCTGGTTATGGAACAAAGTGCAGCTCCCCAGGAATTGAACATGATGTTTACCAATGTGGAGAACAATGGTGCTCCATGGCAGTTTTCACCTGCAGATCGTTTGAATTGGGCCAAGGAGAATTAATAATTATAAATTAAGAATTCCAAGAACATGGAGCAAACATCAAACAAGGATAATTTAGAGGTAAAGACCATGGCTGACTACATGGGTGCCGGTCAAACTCCTGAAATTTTATTCTGGGTTGGATGTTCCGGAAGTTTTGATGACCGTGCTAAAAAGATCACGAAAGCAATTGTGAAAATCCTGAATCATGTGGGGATGAAATTCGCTGTTCTTGGTACAGAAGAGTCCTGTACAGGTGATCCTGCAAAACGTGCCGGAAATGAATTCCTGTTTCAGATGCAGGCCATGAATAATATTACTACGCTAAATAATTATAATGTAAAGAAAATCGTTACAGGTTGTCCGCATTGTTTTAATACATTAAAAAATGAATACCCGGGACTTGGAGGAAACTACGAAGTGATCCATCACACGCAATTGGTTCAGCAGTTAATTGACAGCGGAAAATTAAAAGTGCAGGGAGGGAAATTCAAAGGCAAAAAAATTACGTTTCACGATCCTTGTTACTTAGGTCGCGGCAATGATGTATACGAAGCACCGCGTGAGGTTATACAAAAACTGGATGTGGAACTGGCTGAAATGAAACGCAGCCGTGCCAAAGGTTTTTGCTGTGGGGCAGGAGGGGCACAGATGTTCAAAGAAGCTGAAAAAGGAAATAAGGAAGTAAATATAAATCGCTCAGAAGAAGCCCTGGCGCTCAATCCTGATGTGATTGCAACAGGTTGTCCGTTCTGCATGACCATGATGACTGATGGTGTAAAGCACTTCAATAAAGAACAGCAGACAAAAGTGATGGATGTGGCGGAGTTGATTGCGAATGCGAATGAGTTGTAATGTCAAGTGATTTAACCGATTTGTTTTCAGATAAATTTCATTATCTCGTGATATACTTACAAATTACAAACCCAAAAACCCAAACACCATGAAAAAGTACCTTGCCATTTTTGCACTTGCATTTATTGTAACAACTGCGTTCGTCATTCCGCAACAAAATGAACGTACAGAAGCCAGTGAACATCCGCGTATCAAAAAAGCTATCCATGAAATGGAAGACGCAATTGACTACATGGAAAAAGCTCCGCACGATTTTGGTGGTCATAAAGCCGATGCAATCAGAGACACCAAAGCCGCCATCAAATCCCTGAAGCTCGCACTGGAGTATCGTGCTAAAGTGGATAATAAAAAATAACGCCCATTTGTAATATGTTTTTAATGAAGAAGGCTGCCGGTAAGGCAGCCTTCTTCATTAAAAATGAGCGCTGAGCGGAGCCGAAGCGATTATTTCGCTACAGCTTTATTCATATTGTCAAGAACATCCATTACTTCTTTCACAGCTTTAGCTGAGTCGTCAAGCAATTTCTTTTCATCAGCATTCAGCTTCAGTTCAATGATTTGTTCGATACCATTCTTTCCTAATTTAACAGGAACACCCAGGTATACATTTTTTAAACCATATTCACCTTGCAGCCATGCGCAAACAGGGAAAATACGTTTTTGGTCGCGAACGATTGCTTCAACCATTTGTGCTGCAGAAGCGCCAGGAGCATACCATGCAGAAGTACCAAGCAGGTTAACAATTTCTCCCCCGCCTTTTTTAGTACGTTCGATGATTGCATCGAGCTTATCTTTTGCGATAAGTTCTGTAACCGGAATTCCACCTACAGTTGTATAACGCGGAAGGGGAACCATTGTATCTCCATGTCCGCCCATTAATACGGCCTGGATGTCTTTAGGAGAGCAATTCAACGCTTCAGCTAAAAATGCTTTGTAGCGTGCAGTATCAAGGATACCAGCCATTCCGAATACACGCTTAGGATCAACTTTTGCAGTCAAATAAGCGCAGTACGTCATTACATCAAGTGGGTTGGAAACCACAATGATAATCGCATTCGGAGAATATTTAATAATATTTTCAGTAACTGATTTTACAATACCTGCATTTGTTGAAATCAAATCATCACGGCTCATGCCGGGTTTGCGTGGCAGGCCAGATGTGATGACCACAACATCTGAATTGGCAGTCTTGCTGTAATCATTGGTAGAACCTTTAATCCGGGTATCATACATATTTACAGGAGATGTCTGCCAGATGTCAAGGGCTTTACCTTCTGCGAAATTTTCTTTGATGTCCACCAATATAACTTCATTGGCCAATTCTTTGTGAGCTATCACATCAGCACAGGTTGCACCTACGTTTCCTGCACCTACTACGGTTACTTTCATATAAATAATTTTAAGGGTTTGAATTGATAAATTGTGTATGCGAAATTATTAAAACTAACCGGATTTTAAAGCATTTAGCCCTCGGTTTTTAGTTTTATTTATAGCTTCAATTCATTATATTTACTTGTATCAAAATCTGACACATGAAAAAGATCCTTGGCACCCTTGTCATTCTTATCTGTTCTTTTACCTTTTCACAGGCACAGGCTCCGGCAACACCTCCGGCTGCGCCGCAAGCTATACAAGCATCTTTCAACTATGATGATGCCGGTTTGCAAAAGGCTATTGCTGAGAATAAAATAGAGCTGCACCTGGGAAATCTGATGAATGGTCCGCAGCTGGCTCATTTTGATCAGACCTTAAGTTACTACAAGACGTATTATACAATGACTGTCGGGACATACGGACCAACCGGCGACCGGACCTGCGTTATCACATTTAAGGATAATAAGGTGCAGCTGAGTATAGTAAGCCGTTTGTTTGCCATGAATGGTATAAATGAACTTACCTTTAACGGAAAGAAAATGCCATCCGAAAAATTCTTCTCGAAATTCGATAAATAAAAGATCCACGAATTGCTTCCTGATCCTGCCTGTTTTAACCGGGCAGGATTTTTTTTGCTTTTGTTTATGGAAATGGGTTAAGTAATGCATCTAATCATCAGATCAGATGTTAAACTTAAAATCTATAACCATGTATAAAAGAATCATTTTGTTGGTATTACTGATAGCAATAACTGCAGTTACCAGCATAGGCGAAACCATTTCCGGAGGAAGTGTGGAAGGATTTGTAAAGGATAATGCTAAAAATCCTGTTACGTATGTAAACGTCGCCTTACTTAGCAAGGGAAAGACAATTTTAAGCACCACAACAGACAATAAAGGGCACTATCAGTTTAATTCTGTTCCGGCCGGAAGTTATTTTGTAAAAGCCTGGGCGAAAAATTATGCAGCAGTGAGACAAGAAGCAGCAGTTGTTGTTGAAGGAAAAAACTGTGTTGTGAAAAATATAATTGTGACATTTCTGACTCCGCAGGTTATGGAAAAAATGCCAGTACCGGCATTGAAAGATTCGGAAAAAAAGAGAGCTAACGAAAGTTATTTCGCTAATAATACAATAGTGGTAAAAGGGGAGTTTGGACGAAAAGCAATTGGATATGATTCCCGGGAATCAATGTACCAGGATGACGTTTTTAATACAGAAGAATATGATAAGATAAACGATAACGAGTTTAAGGAAGTTTCAAAAAATCCGCTTTCTACTTTTTCAATTGATGTAGATAAAGCATCTTACAGCAATGTAAGACGTTATATCAACCAGGGTTCATTGCCTCCAAAAGATGCGGTAAGAGTAGAGGAGATGATCAATTACTTTTCCTATTCCTATCCTCAGCCTAAAGGAGATCAGCCTTTTTCAATCAATATGGAAATGAATGAATGTCCGTGGAATAAGGAACACAAGCTGATCCACGTTGGTTTGCAGGGAAAGAAAATTGAGACTGAAAATCTGCCGGCAAGTAATCTTGTTTTTCTGATTGATGTGTCTGGTTCAATGGAAAGTGAAAATAAACTACCGCTTCTTAAAAAGGCATTTCATTTACTTGTTGAACAATTACGTCCGAAAGACAGAGTCGCCATTGTTGTGTATGCCGGAAATGCAGGATTGGTATTGCCATCAACGCCCGGAAGTCAGAAGGATAATATTTTAGCCGCATTGGATAATTTACAGGCAGGCGGTTCAACAGCCGGCGGGGCGGGGATTCAATTGGCATATAAAATAGCTAAGGAAAATTTTATGAAAGAAGGAAATAACCGCGTAATTCTTGCAACAGACGGCGACTTTAATGTTGGCGTTTCAGATAATGGTTCCCTCGTTCGTATGATCGAAGAAAAGCGTGAAGAAGGCACATTTCTGACTGTGCTTGGTTTTGGTATGGGGAACTATAAAGATTCAAAAATGGAACAGCTGGCCGATAAGGGGAATGGCAACTATGCGTACATAGACAATATCCTGGAAGCTAAAAAAGTATTTGTGAGTGAATTAGGGGGAACCTTGAATACAATTGCGAAGGATGTGAAAATTCAGGTTGAGTTTAACCCTGCACAGGTAAAGGGCTACAGATTGGTAGGTTATGAAAACAGGTTATTGGCAAATGAAGATTTTAACAACGATAAAAAAGATGCCGGTGAAATGGGCTCAGGCCATACCGTTACCGCTTTGTATGAAATAATCCCTGCAGGTTCTACTGAATCACTTTCAAATGTAGATCCATTAAAGTACCAGCAGAATGTTATTAATGATGCGTTAAAAGGAAATGTGAAAGAAGTAATGACAATCAAGTTCCGTTATAAAGCGCCAAAAGATTCTGTCAGTAAATTAATTACAGAAATATTAATCCCTCAGAATAATGATCTTAAGAACGCTTCTGAAAATTTCAGGTTTTCCGCATCCGTTGCTGAATTTGGAATGATTCTCAGAGATTCTAAATTCAAGGGCACTTCAAACTATAAAGAAGCTTTACTTCTGGCTAAACAATCAAAAGGTAAAGATGATGAAGGTTACCGCGCTGAATTTATCCGCTTAATTGAAACAGCCGAGCTGCTTGGAAAAGGCACTGAAACAGGTAGAAATAATGATGAAATAGAAAAATAACTAATTGTAATTAATCAGGTTCTAAAGCTCTTCCCCGTGAATTTCAGGGGAAGAGCTTTCTGTTTAATGCCTTAATCGATTGGTAGTCAGGAATAAAAGTTGTAACTTTAATTCTTGCGAAGTATAGTCCCCCACGGCCTGTATTTAATGAGAAAGATGAATATGTTTATCCTCCGGTATTTTAAGTTAGCCATTTTTCTTGTGGCAGCTTTACCTTTATTTTCCCAGACAAGCGCGGTTCATTCCACAGGCACTGCAAACTGGAGTGTAGATCCCTTTGTTAATAAGGTTTTTATTGAGAACAAAGGACAATTTGATCCCATAGATAACGGTTCTGTATTTTATGGGGTGAGAAATGAAGGTGTTGAGATTTATTTTACGTCATCAGGTTTAGCATACCACCGAAATGAACCGATAAAGATTGATGAGGAGGAAATCCGCGAAAGCAAAGACAAGCACGAGGAACAGGAAGATAAATTTAAAACAATACCTTATTTTGTTTATATGAATTGGGAAGGGGCCAATCCTAATCCGCAGATTATTGCAGAAGAGCCTGTCAGCCGTTACTTTACATATGGAGACTTGCGTGACCATTCCGGTGCAACAGGTTTTAAAGCATCAGCGTATAAAAAAATTACGTATAAAAATGTATATCGGGGTATCGACGTGGTTTATACTTTTCCTGAAGACAAAAAAGGAATCAAGTACAGTTTCATTCTTCATCCGGGTGCCGATCCTTCACAAATAAAAATGAATTATAAAGGTGCAAAACTTAAAAACAAAAAAGGCAGCGTTTTACTCGAAACCCCATTTGGCATTATTGAAGATCATGCCCCGGTTTCTATGGATGAAAAAAATGTTCCTGTTGCATCGTCATTTATTCTGAATAAAAATACTGTTTCATTCAGGGTTGGAGCATATGATAAAACTCATCAGCTGATCATTGATCCTTGGACCATTGTACCGGCGTTTGCCTTTACGAATAGTGCATTCGATGTAGATTATGATCAATACGGAAATGTTTATGTATATGGAGGCACAGCGCCTTATCAGCTTATTAAATTAAACAATGCAGGAACTGTATTGTGGACTTATACGGCGAATGTACTTTTTACCGGAAGTGATTATTATGGTGATTTTGCGGTTGACAGAAAGAGTGGAAGTGCATACATGATTCAAGGCTTTAACTTTGGCGCTGCAGCTTCGTCTGTAAAAGTAAATGCGAGTGGTACTCAGGTCGCTGTTAATGGAGGAAGTGTTCAGCTTGCAGAAATGTGGAGGATCAGTTATAATTCATGCACAAAAAAACTGGTCGTAGCGGGAGGCGGTACATTGCAATTGTGCCAGGGAGCCATCCTGGATACAACGATGACTAAAATTACGCCGGTCAATGTTCTCGGTGCAACGGTTCCTTTGCTTGATTTTGCTTTATTGTGTTCTGATAATTCGGGGAACGCTTATATGGCAACTGCGCGGTCTTTTATCAACAGTACCTATTTTGATAATAAATTGCTGAAAGTTCCAGTGCCGGCTTTAACACCAATGAACTGGCAGGTATCAGATGGTTATGCATTTCTTGAAACGGCCAGTATCCCATATGTAGGTTCATTTGGAAATTATCCGAATGGATTCAATGGGATGACAGCAAATACGAATAATCTCTATACATACGATGGTTCAGTTATAAAAAAATGGAATACAGCAACGGGCGCTCAAACCGGCAATGTAACCGCAAGCCCAATGTCATTTCATTATGGAGGATTAAGCGTAGACGAGTGTGATCACCTGTACGCTGGGGTCGGAAAAACGATCAAGCAGTACGACGTTGGTTTAAATCTGATTTCAACAACTCCGGCACAGGATACTGTGTACGATCTTGTTTTGAGTGATAAGAATATTATCTATGCGTGTGGGTTGGGATTTGTTTCCTCCATAAATGCTCCATCACCTATATGTCAGGCTCCATTGACACTTTCGTTTAAAGCAACTCCCTCTTGCGCAAATAATGGAACTGCATTGGTAACCCCAACAGGAGGGGTAGGCCCTTACACCTATGCATGGAGCACTACTCCGGTCCAAACAAAAGCATTGTCAACCGGACTTGCAGTGGGACAATATACGGTTACTGTAAAAGATGCTTCATGTCCGCAAAAAATAAAAGTTGATTCTGTAATTATTAAGCCATCCACTTTTACTGAATGGGATACAACAATGAATGCTTCCTGTTCTAAAAAAGTTGGTGAAATTCAGGTAAAGCCAACCGGTGGTATCGGAAATTATACGTATTCCTGGTCTACCACACCTACCAAAACTACTTCAACCATAGACAGTCTTGCTGCAGGAACTTATTCTGTTACTATAACTGATTCATTGGGTTGTACCATCACGAAAACATTTACAGTGTTAATGATTGGGACGGCGCCTAAAGCAGATTTTTTAATGACACCAACATCAACTACAATTAATGACCCCACTATTGTTTTTACGGATAAGTCAAGCGGTGTTGTAACAACCTGGCTGTGGAATTTTGGTGACACGGCAACTTCATTTACCAGTACACAAAATGCAAGTCATACTTATGGTACACCGGGAACATATTCAGTGAAGCTGGTTGTAAGCGGTAATGGTTGTTCTGATTCAATTGTGGAAATCATGATTGTTCTTGATGGCTACGGGTTTTATGTCCCTGATGCATTCAGTCCGAATGGGGATGGTAAAAATGAAAATTTTGGCGGGATAGGCGCAGGCTTTGATCTTTCGAGTTATGAAATGTGGATCTTTGATCGTTGGGGAAATGAAATTTATCATACTACAGATTACAATAAACCCTGGAATGGTAAAGCCAATGGCGGCCGGGAACTTGCACAAGAGGATGTGTACGTTTGGAAGATCCAGGTAACCGATCTTTCAGGTCAACAGCATAAATACCGGGGGCATGTTACGATGGTAAAGTAAAATTTCTGTAACAGAATAATTTTGAATATTTAATTGGCGACCTCTTCTTCCTGAACAACTATTAATGGTAATTCCGCCTTTTCGTAATCATTTATTTTATCAATATGAAGTATATTTCCTTCCGGAATATATTCGGTCATAGGCTGGAATTTAGCTCCCCAAACTACTTCATGGAATTTGTATGAGGTACGTGAATAGACTGTCTGAGAAAATGTGTCGTCAAAAGCTTTAACCAGGCAAATTAATTCAATATCATTCTCTTTAATTTCTTCTTCCGTCATACCATATATTGGACTCTTTTCATCAATAGGATGAACAATGGTCCAGCTCAATGGAAAAAAATTAATTTTTGTCAGCTCGAGTTTTAAACTGTAAAATCTCCTGACGTTTGGATTCTCTTCATTGCGCATGGAAAGATTTACAGAAGCCTCAACTTCTATCAGTTGATTCTTGCGTTCGTTTACCATTCTGAACATAAGTCCCGTAATATTTTTGTAAGGCGCAATAACTGCACTTTCGCTGTA
>Ga0206957_1203_pt1 | contig 9524 bp, 11 predicted proteins | sample Alteio_BWOrgHeat_32_FD_152975 | JGI IMG/M metagenome (GOLD analysis project Ga0206957, IMG submission 152975) | Enriched cells from forest soil in Barre Woods Harvard Forest LTER site, Petersham, Massachusetts, United States -... | ecosystem: Environmental > Terrestrial > Soil > Temperate forest > O...
CCTGATAGCCGCCGCTGTCGGTTAGAATCGGCTTGGTCCAATTCATGAACTTGTGCAGCCCCCCCGCATGTTCAATGATTTCAAGGCCTGGGCGAAGATATAAATGATAGGTATTCGAAAGCACCAGCTGGGAATTCATGTCGTGCAGATCAATCCCTGACATAGTCTTGACCGTAGCCGTTGTGGCCACGGGCATAAAGAAAGGTGACTGCACCGTCCCATGGACGGTGGTCACAACCCCTCTACGGGCTGGTGTTGAAGCATCTTGATGGATTAATTCATACATATGGGCACCTATGATAACCAAGGCATCTAATGCTTTCAAGCTTAATTATTAGAAGAGGGAATTTGAAGGCCTAAGAATTGGGAGAGACTATTTAAGGGTTTGATAGCAATGATCTGTGGCGTAAAGCCGCGAGCATTTTGAAATTCTGCCAATTGGGCTGGATTAAGATGGAATTTCATATCAATCCCATCATTTTTAGCCTGCAAATTTAATTTTGAAGCGGTTAAATCAATACCACCATTTGTCATGGCCCTATTGAAAAGGCGTATTGATGTGCTATCATAATTTGCATTTTTATATTAAACTCATGGAGCGTATCCGTGCGGCGATTGAGACTGATACCTACGCTCAGTTCCAAAAAGATTTTCTTACAAATTACAATTCAGAGTTATTAGCGACATTATAAACCCTGTCAACCCCCGGGGTTGACAGGGTTTGAGGATGGCATTAATGTTACGTTTCGACATTATCACAATTTTCCCCAAGATGTTTGGTGAGGTGCTGGGTGATTCCATCATCAAGCGCGCTCAGGACAAAAAAAGGATAGTGATTCATGTCCATGATTTACGTGATTATTCCGAGGATAAGCACCGCAAGGTAGATGACAGGCCCTTTGGCGGTGGCCCGGGCATGGTGATGAGCCCACAGCCGTTATTTGATGCGATCAAGGCTATCAAAGGCCGCAGAAAGTCCACGGTGATTTATACTTCTCCTGCAGGCGTGCCATTTACACAAAATCACGCGAAACGCTTGACTAGGTCCAAAAATTTGATTATTATCTGTGGCCATTACGAAGGGATTGACGAGCGGGTGCGTCAGACGCTGGTGGATGAAGAGATTTCCATTGGGGATTATGTATTGACCGGTGGAGAGCTGCCAGCCATGGTAATGATCGACGCTGTTACCCGTCTTTTGCCAGGCGTCTTAGGTAAGGAAGAATCTCTTAAAAATGAGTCTTTTGAAGGCGATTTGCTAGAAGGGCCGCAATACACCCGGCCAGCAAATTTCCGTGGCAAAAAGGTGCCGGATGTGTTATTATCTGGCAATCATGAAACAATAGAAAAGTGGCGAAAGTCAGAAAGTATGGCCAAGACTAAAAAGGTCCGGCCGGATTTGTTAGAGAAAAAAGGAGTTTGAAATGATAGCCAGCAGTATTGAAAAAATAGCTTCCATTGGACAGACAAGCATAAGAAAAGACCTGCCTATCTTTGATGTCGGTGATACCGTGAAGATGAAGATCAAGGTCAAGGAAGCAGACAAAATTCGTATCCATCCTTTTGAAGGTACGGTGATCAAGAAAACCGGCGTTGGGGTTGCCGCTGCCTTTACCGTACGTAAGATTTCTTTTGGTGAAGGGGTAGAAAGAACCTTTCCGGTCAATTCACCGGTGATTGATAAAATTGAAATTGTGGCCAAAGGGGTTATTAAACGTGCTAAGTTGTACTATCTGCGCGATCGCTTAGGTAAAAAAGCCCGCGTTCAAGTTGATCAATCTGCTTAATTAACATGCCATTAGCCCCACAAAGGCTTCTTTACGAAACGCAAGCCCAAACACGAGGCTTGCGTTTTGTTTTTGGGGTGGATGAAGTTGGCCGGGGCCCGTTGGCAGGGCCAGTGGTAGCGGCTGCCGTGTGCCTGCGTGATTTTGAATTCAAGAATAAAATTAATGATTCAAAGAAAATGTCACCCCGGGCCCGCGAGGTTGCATTTCATGAGATATTCGAAAAAGCGTACGTGGGCATTGGGATTATTGGGGAAAACGCCATTGATTTAGTCAATATCCTCAATGCTTCTCATTTAGCCATGGAAATGGCTGTTAAAGAACTTATCCGCCGCATGCCCTCAGAAATAGTGCAAGTGGATTCGTTTTCCCGACAGGTAGGGCTTTTGATTGATGGGAATATTTTTAGGACTGAATTGCCGTATTCGTACCAATTGATTGTGGGAGGGGATGCTAAGTGTTTTTCCATTGCCTGTGCCTCCATTGTCGCCAAGGTTTATCGGGACCGTGTTTTAAATTGGTATGATAAGATTTTTCCCCAATATGGATTTGCGCAGCATAAAGGTTACCCCACCGAAAGCCATCGGCTCGCCGTGCAAAAATATGGAACATCTATTATTCATCGTAAAACATTTCATGGAGCGGTATGATTACTGATAAAATTGATTTGCTCATGCGTTACGCGGTGCCTCAATCTGAAGCCATTTTAAAGTTTATGGCTAAACATGATTGTTCTCAATTGCCCGATGGAGAAATGGAAATTGAAGGCAGGGAGTTGTTTGTGCGGATCATGAGTTATACCCCTAAACCTTCGTCGGAAAATCGTTTTGAAACCCATCAGGTTTACGCTGATTTGCAGTATGTGGTATCTGGAGCGGAAATCATGCAGACCGCCAGATTAGGGGATTTAACCCCATCTACCGACTATGACAAAGTAGGTGATTATCGTTTTTATCAGCAAACCGGTTTTGTGAATAGTATCGTGGTAGGGCAGGGCGAGTTTGCGGTCTTCTATCCCCAGGAAGCCCATCGGCCTTCCTGTTTGTTTGAAGCTTACCATGGGATTGTTAAAAAAATGGTTTTTAAGATCAAGATAAACTGATGAAATCCAAAATACGGCAGCACTTAGCAGCACTGCTTATTTTAGCCAGCCTTATTTTTATTACCTTCCTGCCTTGTCTTAAAAATAATTTTGTTTATTGGGATGAAGATCAGTTTCTTTTAAAAGATCCGTTGATTAAGGATTTTACCCTTTCAGGTTTTATTCATTTGTTTGACCCGCATACCATTGGCCAAAGCGTTCCAGCCAGTATCTATAGTTCCGCAGCAAGTTATATTCCGTTAACTTTATTAAGTTACAGTGTTGAGTATCATTTTTTTCAATTTAATCCTTTTATTTATCATCTGGATAATTTGATACTGCATATTCTTAATGCCATCTTGGTTTACTCGTTGATTTATTTGTTGATTGAAAACATTGAAATAGCTTTTATAACAGCGCTGTTTTTTGGGATTATGCCATTAAGGGTGGAGTCTGTCGCATGGGTGATGGAACGTAAGGATGTTTTATTTGCCTTTTTTTATCTGAGCGGCTTGATTCTATACATCCGATACCTTAAAAGCAATTCACTGGAATATTTTTTAGGGACAGCCGCATTGTTTATTTATTCACTTTTTGCTAAACCTCAGGGGCTTTCTTTTCCATTAACCCTGCTATTGATTGATTATTATTTTAAGCGCAATTTATCTAGAGCCTTAATTTTGGAGAAGGCGGTTTTTTTATTCTTAAACGTGGTATTTTGGCTGCTTTTCCTTAAAGATCTTTCTCAAGTTAGCCTTTCGGCCCACGGGGCAACCATAGAATTGGCTTCGTATACCTTGGTGTTGTATCTCATTAAATCGTTCGTTCCTTTCGGTCTTTCGTGCATTAATCCTGTTCCTGGCCTGACCAATGGGTTTTTTCCGTGGACAGTTTACGCGTCAATAGGGCTGGTCGCTTTCGCGGCTTGGTGGGTGGTCAAATATTTTTCAAAGAATCAGAGGGAAATTTTTTGTCTTTTGTTTTATATCGTACTGATGATTTTGCCTATTCTAAATATGGAATTTGTGCATCCCACGGACACCCAGTTTAATCATTTGCTTTTTTATGAACACTACACCTATCTGCCTTGTATTGGGTTGTATTTTCTATTTGCTATGCTTTTCGTTAAATATAAAATTTTGCCGGTTCAGTTACGAGATCTTATTTTATTTTCGGTGACTGTTTATGTTTTATTAATGGGATGGATCAGTTTGGAACGTTGTGGGGTTTGGAAGGATGGCATAGCTCTTTGGAGTGATGCGATTGATCATGCCAGTCTCAAAGATCCTGTGTACGTGCTGGCCTATATTAATAGAGGGAATCTTTACAATGTTCAGGGAAAATTTGATGAGGCGCTTTATGATTATAATCAAGCCATTGACTTGGATGCGCAATATCCTGAAAGCTATGCCAATAGAGGTGTTATTTATGGAAAAAACGGAGAATTTCTAAATGCTTTGGCTGATTTTAATAGGGCTATTCAATTGAACCCTCATTTAGCGAGTGCTTATTTTGATCGGGCGGTAACCTATATGAAATTAGGTAATCCAAACCAGGCCAGAATAGATTATCAACGATTTCAACAATTAAATACCTGATCTTGCGTTTGTCCATCAATGATTGTATAATCGACTTCTCTAAAAAAGGGGAACGAATTTTACTCATGAAAATATTAGCTTCAATCTTGGCCCTGCTATTTGTTTTTTCTACTTTAGGTTTTTCCCAAGAAATCCCCTGGCAATTAAGTCAAAATAAAGCAGGTGTTCCTGTTTATACCCGTAAGGTGGTTGGCTCGCCCATTTTAGAATACAAGGCCAATATCACCATTGACGCGCCTATTGAAAAAGCCGTCAAGTTGTTTGAAGATGAAACTCAGATCCCTCGTTGGTATTTTCAATGCGTGCATTCCCAGCTAGTAAAGAATGAAGACTCACATCATAAGATCATTTATTTAATTCTACATTTTCCCTGGCCTGTAGCACCCCGCGATTTTGTATTTCGCCGTAGCAGGACTGATGATCCTAAATCGAATACGGTTAGTTTTTCACTGACAGCCCTTCCTGATTTAATGCCAGAGGTTAAAGGGGTTATTCGAGTGCATGCCATTAAATCCATTTGGATTTTTAAATCATTATCACCAAATCAAACTGAGGTTTTCTTTCAACAACATACTGATCCTGGCGGGTCAATTCCTGCGGCCATTCTTAATAAGATTTGTGTAGATACGCCTTACTATAGCCTTATTAATTTTCGTAGATTGTTGACTGAGAAAAACAGTTAAAATCTGTGCCTATCCAAAATCCCTATAGCCGTTTCTTTTTATTCTTTGCATTTGGTTTTGTTCTTCTTTTTTTAGCATTTTCCTCGGCAGTTTATATTCCTTACACCAATCACGATAGCATCAGGTATTTTCATAAATTCTATAACCATCAAAGTGATGGTTTAATTTATCCTCAGTACAATTATGAATACAACTTAGGCCGCCCGCTGGCCGCGGAGCTCGATGAATTTTTATATAGGCATATTCAACATTTGTCAGATATGTCTACGTTAAGATTTTTGGTCATCACGAGCTTTGCTTTATCGGTGGCATTGCTGGCGACTGTTGCGGTGGCGCAAGGTATTTCATGGCTGCAGGCTTTTGGTTTGAGCGTGGCGATTTTTACCTTGCCAGGAATAGAAGATTTTATTTTTGTTCCCTATATTGCCAATGCGTTGGCTATTCTCGTGGCCTTGCTTGGGAATCTTTTGTTATTAAAAAGTTTAAAATACCATGTTCATTGGCTCCTGGCAGTCATATGTCTTCTTATTTCATTTTGTTTATATCCACCGAGTACTTTATTTTTTTTAGTACCGTCAGCCATGGGCTGCCTATTGGCCTCCCATGAAAATAAAATCCCCAAAATAGCGTTGCGGGATTTTATGTTGTGGGTGCTGGTTGCTGGTAGTTACTATTTGATCCTCCGAGGATTGTTTTATGCTCAAATTAAATCCAGCGGCCATGAGATTTCTTTTTCGTTTAAGCAATTAGTCGGTTTTGCTCTGGCGTTTATCCCACAAGCTACTCCGCAAATATTTAATTTTTGGAATGTGTATTGGTCGGCCATTTTAGGGGCTTCGATACTGCTGTTTATTTCAGTTTTTATTTTATTTGATTGTTGGGTTGCTAAGAATACCGGCATTAAAAGATGGGGTATTTTTATCGTTTTATTTTTGGCTACTAATTTGACCTGGTTTTTATTTGATGGTTATGATCCCAGGGAATATATTGCCTCCCAAGGTCTAGGGCTTATTTGTCTGTATTGGGCTGGTCTGCAAGTGCTCAATCTTTTGAAATTGGCTAAGGAATGGATGCCATCCGCATGGCTTGTTCTTTTGCTGGTGGTGGGATTGTTCATGAGCAATCAGCTTATTACCTTAAATGTTTTGAATAATTATTCTGAATTAATGTTCGTCAGAAGCCGTATTGCTCAGTATGTCAATACCAGTACCAGTGAAATTCACATTATATGGCTTAAGAGTAGAAATAGAGGGTACAATGGTCTTCCAACTATTTATGACAATATCAATAGCACTGTCCGTGATTATGAAATTCCAGACCTGATCCGGGTGGCATTAAAAGATATGGGGCAGCCTTTTGAACTGCATTGCATCATTACGTATTCTAATCTGGGTGAAACCTATAGTGTGCATCCCGATGCGGTTATCATTAATATGAACGATTTGGACTATATTTCGTCACCTCAAAGGATTTAGTCGGCTATGAATACGCAGAAAGGTTATAGGCTTGCTGTTTTTGTTATTATTGCCTGCAGTGTGCTTTGGGCCTATTTTCCGACCCTTTATTTTCCACCCCGTGCCGATCAAGTTGTTTATATCGCTGAAACAGCTCATAAAACGCCGTCTCAATTAATTTTTGGTTGCTATGACCTTAATCGTCACAGGATGTATTCCGCCGGAGATGAATTATTATTTAGGCCATTGTGTTATTTTATTTTAGGAACAGAGCAGGTGCTTTTTGGTCATGCTTTTTGGGCGTATCAATTGATGGGTATTTTAGCCCATTTGTTTTTGGTTTGGGTTTTACTGGAATTGTTGTGGCATTTGGCAGGCCCGTGGCTCGGATCGGCGGGGGCTTGGCTTTTTGCCTTATCTTCAGTGAATTATGAGTTGGTGGCTTGGCCGCATTTGACTTCCTATATTATCATGATGGCTTTCATGCTTTTAGCCATTCAACAGATGATTCAATCCATGGAATCCAAGGAATTAAGCTGGAAGGCTGCCATACAGATATCCATCTATTCCTTGGTGGCTTGCTTTATTTATGAAACCGCTAATGTATTTGTGGTGTTGATGGCCATGATCATGATGGTTTCATTAAAGATTGACCGATTAAAATTGTTAGTTTTGATGTTGCCGGTGATATTTTATGGTTTGTGCAGTTTTTATAACTATGTGTTTATCAATCATCTAGAGTTTCATCATCCATATGCTCATTCCTTTTTTCAATATCTATGGTCGATTATCCATCTTACGGCCTGGTGGCTTTATGTAGGGCTATTTGAAGGGGTGTACAGGTACGTTTTAGATATACGCACCATGTTTTTGCCCTTTGAGGAATTTGTTTTTAAACCCTTGGTTTGGCAAAATCCAAGAATTATTTTAGAGTTATTAATTCTCATTAGTTTTTCATCGATGATTTTACTTAATCGAAGGCCTTCTACGCAAAGATTGCGATTGGTTTGTCTTTTTTTGATGATGCTTTTAGCTTATGTGGCAGTCATTGTGGCGGGCAGGGACCAAGAAATGGGTGGTTTAAAGCAAGCCGTTCGAATTAACACTTATTTTTTATACCTTTTTTGGGTGATCGTAGTTTTGATGGCCTTTTCTTGGGCTTCTCATAAAATTAACTATTCACTTCAAGAACGTATCCTTTTGATTATCTTTGTGATTTCTAGTTTTATTTTAGGAGGGATGGAAGCCAAGATGGTGCATTACATGGGTAAAGCATACAGTGAGTCAACTACTCAAAGTGTGGTTTTAGTTAAGACCTTGGACATGCTGATTGATCAAAAGGGGCATGAGCCGGATTTTTCCTTTTATGTTGATCCGAGCTTCCCTGGGAATATTTCCTATCTTGAAGCTCATCAGAAAAATGATCCTCAGGTCAAGATTTATACCTTTGCCGAGCTTATGTACCCGCGGTATTTTCACCCTTGGGCATCCGCAAAATACAGGTTTATGGTCCCCTAATGGTGGCTTTTCCAGCGCCGGTGCATCCAGCTCCATTCTTGCGGGTACTGCCGGATATATTTTTCAATGATGCGGGTTATTTTTTGGACGTTATGATGCAAGGTTTCTTCATCAGAAGCCTTTTCTTCGATATAAAAATGTGGTTCAATGATGATCTTGTGTGAGTCTTTTCCATCACGTACCGTAAAGATGGGAAGGAAAGGGGATCCTGTACGCATGGCAAAGATCACAGCTCCTGATGGTGTACAAGCTTTCTTGCCAAAGAAATCCACAAATATTCCTGATGCGCTACCCGTATTTTGGTCCATCAAAATAGTGACAAGTTCATAAGCCCGTAATGCCTTAAGAGATTGGCGCACACAGATCTCACGGGGATAGCTATGGATGGTTTTTAGTCCCAGTTTAGCGCGTTGTTCCTGAAAACTTTGTTCGATTTTTGCATCACGCCCAGGACGTATGACCGCATTAATCGGGTATCCTATTTTGGCCAAATAAAGCAGCATTAAAGGGAAGTTGCCCAAATGCGCGGAGACCCCCACCACCCCTTTATTTTCTTTTAGGGCATTGTCTAAATTTTGACGGGCCTCAGCGTTTAAGTGCAATTTTTCCGAAATTAACCACGGCCGCTGCACATAACAAAACATCTCGATGGCCCCGCGGCCTAAATTAAAGAAACAGGCCCGCAAAATTTGGTCGATTTCTTTTTCGGATTTCTCCTTTTCAAACGCGATGGTTAAGCTTTCTTTGGCGTATTTTCTCATGCCGATAAGAAAGGGAAAGGCCATGGAAATAAGTAGATTGCTTATCGCAAATACGAATTTAAGAGGAAGAATGCTAAATAGCCAGAAAAAGAAATAATAGGTCCTTCGGGCCAGAGATCTTTTGAATTTTTTAATAATCTTTTTAGTCATGAAATTTTCCCCATCAAGGATACCATTTTTATGGCTAATAAAAAGGATAATTTGAGTGCGGTCTGTTTTAAAGAAATCTTGATTAAAGATGGGAAAGTAGATACAATCGACCACTGAAGATATTCCTAGAGACATACGGGTGGCTGATGGGTACGCTATTGTACGGCTTTTGTTGAATTTTTAGAGAAAATACATCTCTGATAGGCTTTTTATGGACGAACGTTCGATATTTCATCTTATTTCTGATTTTACGCATGAGCAGGGGGCGTCATGCGTGTTGATTGGTGGGTTTGCCATCAATCATTATAAAGTGACTCGCCAAACAGCTGATGTCGATTTCTTAATTACTAAAGAAGATTTTGATAAGATTGTGGGCTTATTAGAAAAGTCAGGTTATAAAAAGGCTTTGCTTCAAGAAAATTTTGCCCAACTTCAAAGTAGCAGATTGTCTCTTTTAGATGTCGATTTTATGTTTGTTGATAAAGAAACATT
>Ga0206957_1204_pt1 | contig 9476 bp, 3 predicted proteins | sample Alteio_BWOrgHeat_32_FD_152975 | JGI IMG/M metagenome (GOLD analysis project Ga0206957, IMG submission 152975) | Enriched cells from forest soil in Barre Woods Harvard Forest LTER site, Petersham, Massachusetts, United States -... | ecosystem: Environmental > Terrestrial > Soil > Temperate forest > O...
GATATTCACCGTAGTTGTTGATGAACATGCATTCGCATCTGTAATTGTTACCGTGTAATTTCCGTTTGCTAGACTATCTGCTGCTGCATTTGTTTGAACAGGTGTTGTTGACCACATATACGAGTATGGTGCAGTTCCACCCGAAACAGTTGCTTCAGCAGTTCCTGTTTTTGAACCGATACAGGTTGTCGCTGTTTGCGTTGTTGTTACAAGTAAGGCTGTTGGTGATGTTATTGTAATATCGGTATAAGCCGAACAGCCTCCGGCATCCGTTACGGTTAAGGAGTAGATACCTGCTGCAAGCGATAAAGCTGTTGCACCATTTGCGCCATTGCTCCATGCATATGTATAGGGTGTTGTACCTCCTGTCGCTGTTCCTGTCGCGTTTCCATTTGTATTTGAACTACATGTTGCATTTGTTGAACTGACAATTGAAACGCTTGGCCCGTTTGTGTTTCCAATGTTTGCTAATGTTGTTATGCTGCAGCCTTTGTTATCTGTAACAGTGAGGTTGTAAACTCCTGCAACAACAGATGAAACAGATGCGGTTGTATTACCATTGCTCCAGGAATACGTATACGGACTTGTGCCTCCCGCAGGAGCAGCCGTCGCAGAACCATTACTGTTACCGCAGGTAGTATTGATAGTTGAAATTGTCGCACTGATCGGCGCAGGTTGTTTCAACGTATCGCTAAGCGCAACAATGCAACCACTTGCGTCCGTAACAGATAAGGAATATGTTCCTGCTATTAAGCCACTTGCCATTTGTGTGGTCTGAACCGGGTTGGTGTTCCACTCGTAAGTAAACGGGCTTGTTCCGCCAGTAACGGTTGCTGTAATACTTCCGTCGGAAGATCCGTTGCATGAAGGCAAGTTATTTGTTTTTACAATATTGATTGCCGCAGCTTGTGTAATTGAAGCAGTTTGTACTGTTGAGCAGCCGTTCATATCAGTTATACTTACAGTATAAGAACCTGCTACAAGATTAGAATCCGCGCCTGAAGTTTTGCTGTTACTCCAGGCGTACGTATATGCAGGTGTTCCACCCGTGATTGTTGTCGCGATCATACCATTCGCGGCGCCATTACAGGAAATATTTTTTACGTTTAATGTAGCTGACAAAGCAGCCGGTGATGCAATGCTTACACTTCCTGTTGCAGCACATGATTTGGCATCAGTGACTGTAACGATGTACGTCCCTGCAGTAACATTGGTAATGATTGAACTTGTTTTTCCATTCGACCAACTGTAAGTAAATGTGCCCGTGCCACCAGTCGCAGCTACTGATGCTGATCCGTCGCTGAGTCCGTTACAGCTCACATTGTTTTGGGTCATGATCGCTTGAAGCAACGCAGGTTGTGTTATGATTACATTCGTGAATGAAGAACAGTTGCTCGCATCAGTTACCATCAATGTATATGTTCCCGCAGGTAAACCTGTTGCCGTTGGAGTTGTTGCACCATTGCTCCAGAAGTAGGTGTAAGGAGTTGTTCCTCCGCTTGCTGTAGCTATTGCACTTCCATCAGCTGAGCCATGACAACTTGTATTATTTGTAACACTTGCCGTCACTGTTCCGCCGCTGGTGTTGTTCACAATTGCGGTAGATGTAACTGTACAACCTTTGCTATCAGTGACAGTAAGATTATAGGAGCCGCCGCCCAGACCTGTTGCCGAAGCCGTATTTTGCACCGGCGTTGTAGACCAGGTATATGCATAAGGGGATGTTCCGCCATTTACAGAAACACTTGCAGAGCCATTCTTGCCTCCACATGATGAATTAACTGTAGAAACTGTTTCTGTGATTGCAGTTGGTTGTGTGATCGTATCTTTTACAGTGATGCTGCAACCTTTGCTATCGGTAATTGAAACAGTATAAATACCTGCTTTCAGTCCGCTTGCTGCTCTTGTTGTTTGAGTTGGAGTAGTGCTCCATGCATAAGTATAAGGTGCGGTTCCGCCTTTTGGATTTACAGAACCTACTCCGTTGATACCTCCATTGCAATCCAGGTTCACGTTTGTTGTTGTTGCTGTTATTGGGGTAGGCGCAATCAGCGCTGCTGCTCTTGTTGCGGAACAACTTTTTGAATCGGTTACTGTTAGTGTATAAATTCCACCGCTTAATCCGCTTATGGCAGAATCACCTGGGGTACCTGTATTCCATGAATATTGATAAAGAGGAGATCCTCCTGAGGCTTTGGCAGTCAGGCTTCCATCAGAAGATCCACCGCAAGTAGGATTTACACGTGTCACAGCAATTGTAATTGCAGCAGGTTGTGTGATTTTTACATTTGTTACATAAGAGCATCCGCCCGCATCTGTAACAGTAACAACATATGTTCCTGCTTTAAGTCCGCTTGCAGTTGCAGTCGTTTGAGAAGGAGTTGTATTCCATGCATAAGTATAAGGAGTTGTTCCGCTGTTTGCAGAAACAGTTGCACTTCCATTTGTACCTGCATTGCACGTGATGTTTGTCGATGTTGAAATATTTGCAATCAGTCCGCTGGAAGTATTAATAGAAGCAGTAGTTGTAGTTCTGCAAAGTTTTGTGTCCGTTACAGTAACAGTATAAATTCCTGCTGAAAGTGTTGATGCAGTTGCTCCTGTTTGTGCAGGAACTGTACTCCATCTATATGCAAAAGGTGAAGTGCCTCCTGTTGCTGCTACAGTTGCAGTGCCTGTTGCCCCTGTACAATTACTGTTGGTTGATGATGTACTTACTACAATTGCAGCGGGTTCAGTAATAGTGGCCGTGTTAACCGATTTACATCCGTTCTTATCAGTTAATGTAATTGTATAAGTACCCACTAAAAGATTTGTTGCTGTTTTTGTTGTTTGCGCAGGAGTGGTCGACCAGTCATAAGAGTAAGGCGTAGTTCCTCCAACTCCCGTCGCTGTTGCTGAACCATTTGTACCGCCATTACAACTGATGTCTTTTACCGTTACTGTTACATTAAGATTTACCGGTTGTGTAATTGCAGTTGTTTGCGTTATTGAACAGCCGTGTGCATCTATAACTGTCAATGTGTAAGTGCCTGCCGCTAAATTTGAAGCGCTTGCAGTTATTTGTGTTGGGGTAGTTGACCATGCGAAAGTATAGGCTGTCGTACCGCCCGTTGTTGTAGCTGTTGCAGAACCGTTAGCTCCTCCGAAACATCCTACGTTTGTATGCGCAAGTGTTGTAGCTAATGCTGCAGGCCGTGTGATCTGTACTGTTGTTGAAATAGAACATGCTGCTGCATCTGTAACAGTAACTGTATATGTTCCAACCGTCAGAGATGAAGCAGTAGCCCCAACCGTTGAATTGCTCCAGGAATATGTATATGATGCTGTTCCGCCAGTAGCGCTGGCTACGGCCGATCCGTTTCCAGCACCGAAACAGGAAATATTTGTTGCAGCAACCGTTGCAGTTAATCCGGAAGCATTTCCGACACTTGCAGTTGTTTTCAGATTACATCCATTCGCATCGGCAACTGTAACCGTATAGATTCCGGAAACTAAATTTGATGCAGTGCTTCCTGTCTGTGCAGGAACTGAACTCCAGGAATACGTATAAGCGGGAGATCCCCCGCCCGCAATAACTGAAGCTGTTCCATTTGCTGTTGTGCATGATGCATTTGAGGAACTGGTTGTCGCGGTTATTGCTGTAGGTTGCATAATCGTATCTAAAAGTATAGCACTGCAACCATTTCTGTCAGTTACAGTAAGCGTATAAAATCCAGCAACCAATCCTGTTGCCGTTTTTGTTGTCTGAACTGGTGTAGTTGACCAGGTGTATTTAAACGGTGCGGTGCCCCCGGCTGGAATGGCAGTAATGCTTCCGTTTTTTCCTCCGTTACAACGAACATTATTTTTTGTCGCCGTTACAGTAAATACCGCTGGTTGATTGATAGCAACTGATTTGGTTGTTATGCAGCCTTTTGAATCAGTTACAGTCACCGTATAAGATCCGGCACACAATGCTGTTACTGCTTTTGTGATTTGCGCAGGCGCAGTCGACCAGGAGTATGCATATGGCGCTGTTCCTCCAAATGGTGTGGCGTTCGCTGATCCATCGCAGCTACCGTTACAGGTGATGGATTTGTTGGTTACGTTAACAGTACATTGACTGAATATGTTTCCGGAAAATAAAAGAATCGAAAAAGTGAGGGTAAGGATTGTTTTTTTCATGACTTTATTTTTTAAAAGCCTACAAGTGTAGGTCGTTTTTGGTGAAGTTTATGTGAATGACTCATTAGAGACTGATTAAAAACCGCTGTTGAAGCATATTTTAAGCATATGCGACAGGTTGGACTGCAGAAACGACGGAAGGTTTAATGGGAAGTAAAATAATTATTTTCTCCAGGCAGTAATTGTTTGTTTTAGACCATGGACTACCTACTAAAGACTAAATCAGGCCCCAATCAATTTTTTGATCTCATTCAGCTTCATCAGGGCTTCAACGGGAGTAAGTGTATTGATGTCTGTTTGAATGATCTCATCTTTTATTTGTTCCAATACAGGGTCGTTCAGCTGGAAGAAACTGAGCTGCATCTCAGATTTAGGATTTTCGATTTGGGATTTAGGATTTCCAATAGATTGAACAAACTCGCTTCTTGCTTCTGTCTCCTGTCTCCTGTCTCCTGTCTCCTTTTGTTTTACTTCCGTCTTCTGACTCCTTTTTTCCAACAACTCCAGAATCTCGTTCGCCCGTTCCACCACTTTTCTTGGCATTCCAGCCATCTGTGCAACATGGATCCCGAAGCTGTGTGCGCTTCCGCCCGGAACAAGCTTGCGCATGAATAAAACTTTGTTGCCGACTTCTTTCACCGACACGTTAAAATTCTTTACACGTTTAAATGTTGCAGAAATATCATTGAGCTCATGGTAATGCGTTGCGAAAAGCGTTTTGCCTTTGCATTGAGGATGTTCGTGTAAAAATTCCACGATCGACCAGGCAATGGAAATACCATCATATGTGCTTGTACCGCGTCCGATCTCATCCAGTAATATTAAACTTCTGTCGGAAACATTGTTAAGGATACTGGCGGTTTCATTCATCTCCACCATAAATGTAGATTCACCCGAAGAAATATTATCGGATGCACCAACGCGTGTGAAAATTTTATCCACTAAGCCAATGTTTGCATGTTTGGCTGGAACAAAACTTCCCATCTGTGCCATCAGCACTATCAGCGCGGTTTGCCGCAGGAGTGCAGATTTACCGCTCATGTTCGGGCCGGTTATAATAATGATTTGTTGTGTGTCGTTATCCAGGTAAACATCATTGGTAATATACTCTTCGCCAATTGGCAATTGTTTTTCTATTACCGGGTGGCGTCCATCTTTTATGTCCAGAATTTTTGTGTCGTTGATATGCGGACGTACATAATTGTTTTTCAGGGCAATGTTTGCAAAAGATAAAAGACAATCAAGGCGTGCAACAAGTGAAGCATTTTGCTGAATAGGTACTATATAATCCGAAAGCCAGATGACCAGGTCGGTAAATAATCTTCCTTCCAGTGCCAGGATTTTTTCTTCCGCTCCTAAAATTTTTTCTTCGTATTGTTTTAACTCTTCAGTGATATAACGTTCCGCATTGCTCAGGGTTTGCTTACGCATCCAGTCAGCAGGGACTTTATCTTTATGCGTATTTGTGACTTCTAAATAATAACCGAACACGTTATTGAACGCAATTTTCAGTGAAGGAATTCCGGTACGTTCGGATTCACGCTGCTGGATCTGCAGCAAATAATCTTTTCCTGAATACGCTATTTTCCGCAAGTCATCCAGTTCGGCATTCACGCCTTCCGCAATCACATTTCCTTTGTGGACAAGGAACGGAGGATCCTGCTGCAGTTCTTTTTCTATTTTATCAGTTGCTGTTTTGCAAGGATTAAGTTGCTCCGCAATTTTACGCAGGGATTCGTTTTCTGATTTTTCAAGTAAATCTTTTATCGGCTGAATAGCAAGCAAAGAACGTTTCAGTTGTGCAACTTCTTTCGGAGAAATCCGCGCTGTTGCAGTTTTGGAAACAATACGCTCCAGGTCTCCGATGGATTCAATATGAGTGCTGATCTGGTCAGCGGTTTCTTTGTGACGCAAAAAATGATCCACACATTCCAGCCGGTCGTTGATAGGAGAAAGGTCCTTCAATGGCAAAGCCAGCCAGCGTTTCAGCATGCGTGATCCCATCGGGGAAACAGTCTGGTCAATGATGTGAATGAGTGTGCGCGCATTTTCATTGTGCGAGCCAAACAGTTCCAGGTTACGGATCGTGAACTTATCCAGCCACACATATTTCTCTTCTTCAATCCTGGAGATAACGGAAATGTGCTGCACTTTATCATGCTGGGTTTCCGCCAGGTAATGTAATGCAGCTCCTGCAGCGATGATCCCCAGGTCCAGATCTTCAATGCCGAAACCTTTCAGTGATTTGGTATTAAAATGTTTCAGCAGGGATTCGTTTCCAAATTCCGGTGTAAACACCCATTCTTCCAGTCCGTACGAATAAAATTTATCTCCGAAATTTTCCAGGAATTGTTTTTTCCTGTTTTTGCAAAATAAAACTTCACTTGGCTTAAAGCTTTGCAGAAGCTTATCAATGTGATCAAGTGTGCCTTGCGCGACTAAAAATTCACCCGTAGAAACATCCAGGAAGGAAACTCCTGCATGTTTATCTGCAAGCGCAACAGTGGCCAGAAAATTATTTGTTTTGTGATCAAGAACTTTATCGTTGTAGGAAACTCCTGGCGTAACCAATTCTGTAACCCCGCGTTTCACAATGGTCTTGGTCATTTTCGGATCTTCCAGCTGGTCGCAGATGGCCACACGTTGCCCCGCCCTTACTAATTTTGGTAAATAAGTATCCAGGGAGTGATGCGGAAAACCTGCCAGCTCAATAAATGTAGCAGAACCATTTGCGCGGCGGGTAAGTACAATACCTAAAATAGCAGACGCTTTAATCGCATCATGCGAAAACGTTTCGTAAAAATCACCTACACGGAATAACAACAATGCATCCGGGTATTTGGCTTTGATGGCATAGTATTGTTTCATCAAAGGTGTTTCCACCGGTGCTTTGGAAGCTTTTTCAGTAGTTGCGTTCTTCATTAAAGTAAAAATACAAATACAAGTTGTATCACTATTTTAAAGTTTTTAACAGCCACGAATTCCACCAATTTCCACGAATTAAATAGCGGATAAAATTCGTGGAAATTGGTAGAATTCGTGGCTATCTTTGCCCCATGCGTAAACTATTGAACGAAGAACTCGGACGAAAAACAGTGGATGAATTTAAAAGCTCCTCTAAAACTCCTGTTGTTGTGGTGCTGGATAACGTGCGAAGCCTGCTGAATGTTGGTTCTGTATTTAGGACCGCTGATGCATTTTTAGTTGAAGCGCTTTATTTATGTGGCATTACAGGCACCCCTCCCAATAAAGAGATTCAGAAAACAGCATTGGGTTCAACGGATACGGTGGACTGGAAATATTTTAAAACCACGGAAGAAGCGGTTAAGGAATTAAAACAATCCGGATATGCAGTATACGCAATTGAGCAGGCCGAAAATGCAATTATGCTCGATCATTTTTCGCCTGAAAAAAATAAAAAAATTGCTGTGGTATTTGGTCACGAAGTAAAAGGGGTGGAGCAACAGGTAATTGATCTCTGCGACGGCGTAATTGAAATCCCACAGGTGGGTACCAAACATTCACTCAATATTGCGGTAAGTGCAGGTATTGTTATCTGGGATGTTTTTTTGAAGATCCAGTCGAATCACTGAGATCGGATTCCACTTTTTCAAGGAAAATATAATCATTGTACAAGCGGTTGATGTCTTCTTTGATCGATTCCGTATACTGTGGGTCAAACCAGAAATTATCTCCCCGCGCATCAAATTTTATTTCCGCAATGGGTTTTTTAAGGATACTTGCATCCAGACTTTTCAACACTCGGAACATCTGTGTGCTGAATTCGAGTTCGTAAGCCGAGGTGATTTTTTTATTCGGAAATTTGGTATCAATGGTAATGAACTTATCATAGTAGCCGGGCTTGGTCAGCACAATTTTAAACTCATTCTGAAAAGGCAGATAAAACTTAAATTTTCCACTGTTTTTGTCTGATTCCACCGTTTGCACCAGTGAATCGTAACGGAAAATTTTTACGGAGACATCGTTCTTGTTTTTTCCTACGTCGGCCTTCCCGTTGATCTTCAGGCAAAGCACACAACCTTTCAACGAGTCCGCATTAAAAATAACAGGTTTCGTTTTCTTGCCTTTTACCGGTTGCTTTTTTACCTGCGCAAAACCCGTGGAAAGAAAAAGCGAAAAAAGAAAAATAACAAGTATGCGGATTTTGTAAATCACGATACTAAGTTATACATGTTGGGGTATATAAGCAAAACGTCCCGTCTCGATATTTCGACGAGACGGGACGTTTCTGTATTTAATGTAAACTTAATTTTTAGTTTACCAATGCTTTGAAATCTGCGTTATCTTTTAATTTCAGGAATTCAGCATCATCCTTTGCTTTGTCTTTATAAGAAGCATCTTTTCCGATAGCTGTTTTAAGGTTATTTACAGCCATATCAGCTTTGCCAGTGCGCGCACCTGCAATTGCTTTCAGGTAGTAACCCAGAGCTGAATCTTTGTCGTCAGAAGCATCAACAGCTTGTGCAGCTGCATCAGGACTTCCGTTCAACAATTTAGCCAGACCCATATTGAACGTATTGAAACTTCCGAAGTTTGATACTGCACTTGCATAGTTACCGTTTTGGATATCAACAATACCCATGTTGTAATTTACTTCAGGGCCAGCACCTGCAGCGGCTTTATACATTTCCATTGCTTTTTTGCGGTCGCCTTTCCAGCGTGCTACGATACCCTGGTTGTTTTTAATTGTGCCATTTTTAGCATCAATTTTAGCAGCTTTTTCAAACTGAGCTTCAGCATCCGTTACTTTATTTTGCATCAGGTATACACAACCTGCATTGTTGATCGCTCTCCAGTCTGTAGGATACATGCGTTCCGCTGCTTTGTAAATGTTCAGCTTGGTGTTCATGTCTTTTGTCAGGTTAGCGCCTGCATAAAGTAATTCTTCAACTGAAAGACTGTCAGGAGTAGAAGTTGCAAGCTTAGTGATTTGCTCATCTGAACGGCTTTTTTCTTCACCATTTAAAGTGATCATTGATCTTCTCAGTTTAGGAAGGATTTTTTCCTGAACCTGTGTATATGTCTTGGCTAAATTCTTGATTTCTTTTTCGCGTTGATCAAGATCAGAGTACATAGTCAGTACACGAAGAATAAGTTCTTTGTCTTTGATATCAGAAGCATCCATCATTGTTTTGAAACCTTCCCAGTCTTCACCTTTTCCAACTTTGCTATAGAACTCAGGTTTTTCGCCAGCTTCTACTTTGGTTTTCTTGTCTTTGAACATAACCATTAATGCTTTTGCAGCAGTTTCAGCACGCTCATTTGCAAGGTTCGTATTCAATGCTTGT
>Ga0206957_1206_pt1 | contig 9405 bp, 9 predicted proteins | sample Alteio_BWOrgHeat_32_FD_152975 | JGI IMG/M metagenome (GOLD analysis project Ga0206957, IMG submission 152975) | Enriched cells from forest soil in Barre Woods Harvard Forest LTER site, Petersham, Massachusetts, United States -... | ecosystem: Environmental > Terrestrial > Soil > Temperate forest > O...
CTGTGTGCCGATCGCGGTTAATAAGGTTGATAAAAAAGTTGCATCGGGCAAGACAATCACGGTCGACTCCGGATCAGTGATTTTCTCTAGAATTTCGTTAACCAGGCCAGCCTGGGCGTGGCTGTTAAAAGCCTCGTAGATCTTTAAATCGAATTTGGTGGGCTTAACTTCTTTGCCTTCTGTAATAGGTATCCCAAAGGTCTTGGCAATGCGTGAAAGTGCCGGCCAACGGCGCTCATCACCCTGCATGAAAAGTACTGCCTTGCCGCGGTCATACACATTCTTAAAGACAGTATTCTCCGTACGGTGAAGGTAAAAAAAGTTACAGAATAAAATCTCATCAAAAGATGATAAATCACACGCTTCAACCCGCCTGGCTGCTTGTCGGTATTGAAAACCGCGTGGAGCCAATTGCCGACGCTCCAATTCCTCATGATAGGTCCCACGCAAAATGCTTAGATGCATCAGCAATTTATTAATATCTTCAGGAACACTAAACCCAAGCTTCGCATGTTCCTGAATAGTTTTAAGCGCATCGATGGGTACATCTTCCAAATCCAACTGCTCGATGAAATTAAAAATCTCCCGCGCCCATGGCAAGAATTGGGCAAAACTCTCCCGGCCTTCGCAAACCCAAGGACAAACCTTCATGGCCAATTGGTAGAGATAAAAGCAATGGTCAAGATCATTCCCGGCCAAAGGCTTTTGCTCGCCATAGGCCACATAGCTCATCCATTCATCGATGGTAAAAAAACGCGGCGGCACAAAGGGTTTACCGATGCGACGGGCCAGATCACGCTTAATGAATAACGAAGGCCTGCGCCCACCGAACACTAGCGCCAAGCGCGACAGATCGCCTTTATGCGTGGCGTAGTACCGATGCACATACTCAACCACGTGCGGCAGGAACTCTTCAGTAAATGAAACCGTAACTATTTTGCTCATACTTTCTTTCACGCTCAAATCATGTCAAATACAGCACGTGGCCCGTAACCTTGTGCTTAGGGTAGAATTGCCGCATCAATTCAACGTAGGATTGAATCTGCTTTTGATGCTGCTCTTGCTCTGCCCGCGACAATTTATAATCCACCACCCACACCTCATCCTTCAACACAATCAACCGATCCATGCGCTTGGTATCGCCATAGGTATTCACAAATTCCTTCTCACAAAAAACCTGCGCACCATCAGGTAGATAGAAAAAGGGGCGAACATCCGCTCTATTTATAAATGCTTCAAGCTCAGTGATTTCAATGCTCATCATGGGGAATAATCGCAAGGCTTTATCAATAGCTTCTTTGAATAGCGCTTGAGCGTTTGCTTCGTTAAGCACGCCCAAATGCATGAGAATGGCGTGGTAAAATTCTCCCCGACGGGCTAAAAGCGCTGAAACAGCTGGTTCATTAAGGAATTCTTCAGCAAGACCCTGCCATGTTTCCCCCATAAATGGTTTAATCTTCTGATGCCTCTCCATGGACTCATGGCTTATGGGCTTATCTAAAGGCGTGCCTACAGCGATGCATTCTTCAGGGATCAAAAATCGGGCTGGATTAATAGTATTCCCTACCCGGGAAGGCACATAGACATAAAGTTCTTCAATAGCCCTGGTCATTGCCACGTACACACTATTTAATTCCACCAAGAATGCCTTTTTATACTCTTGTTCATAGCGCTGCTGTAATTCGGGACAAAACTGCCGATAACTTTCTTTAATGCGGACTAAGCTCATTCCTTCATCTTGAATATCCATGATGTACGCCTGAGCCCCATCCCGGCCGCCGCTGCCCACATGAATATCCATTTCTAAAAACGGAATAATCACTACCGGAAACTCTAATCCCTTAGCCTTGTGCACTGTCAAAATTTTGACCGCATTGATCTGCGCCATCGGCACAAAACGCTCTTCACCCTCGAGATTTTCATAAAAGGTCAAAAAGGAAGACAAATCACAATTGTCCTTTTCCTGCTTTTTAATTAACTCAAGCCAATGCATAAAAAACCCTTGGTACTGCGGGAAATTTTTCTCAGCCCCAAGGCGGCAGATAATACCAGAGGCTAATTCATATAAAGGACTTATTCCCACCTGACGAAAGAAATCTTCAAAGAATTTCTCCCAAACTTCCGGGAAGGCGGCTTGAAATTCTTTATAAAAATAAATTTCCTTGATCATTTTTGATCGACGGGCACAGTCAAAAAGAAAATCCCTCAAAGTCTGTGCTGAAAGGCCGGTGGCTTGAACAATCAACTCTCCTAAACAAAATTGAGCAAAAGCATTGTTATCAATAGGCGATGATAAAAAAGCCAACAGATGCATCAACTCCGTAATCAGCGGATTATTTTTAAGATCACTACTGCGTTCAGAAGAAGCAAAGATACCTTCCTGTAAAAGCCATTGTGTGATCTCTTCAAGCTCTTGATTGCCGCGGGTCAAAATGGCGATATCCCGCAATGCAAAACGGCTTTGTAAGTTCTTGATTAATGCAATCAATTCTTCCCGGGCCTGGGCTTCCCGCTCCTGCTTGGTGCGGCCTTCTAAATAAACCACCCTCGCCATCCCACCCCTTAAATCTTTGCCCTGATCTTGATGAGCATGACCGAAGGTGTTGGCAATAATTTGAAAATCTTCTTTCGAAAAATGCACCTCATCGCGCTTATTTTCAATCGCGTCATCCAGCCTGCGATGTAGAAACATTTCCAAATTTTCCAAGCTAAAAATTCGGTTATTAAATTTAATGATTTCAGGACAGCTGCGATAATTTTTATCTAAATTTTGGACCTGCACGTTAAAATCAGCCAATTGGATTTGCAAGGCATCAAATAAACGGCTTTCTCCGCCGCGAAACGCGTAAATGGCTTGCTTTTTATCACCCACATAAAATAGCGATCCCCCATGGGACAGAGCCTCCTCAACCATCTGCATTAAATTACGCCATTGACTGACCGAAGTATCTTGAAATTCATCCACCAAGTAATGTTCAAAGCGAGCGGCCAACCGAAAGTACAATTCTTCCACACTAATTAGTTCATCGTCAAAAAGTGACGCAGCCTTACGGTTTAATTCTTCTAAGAATAATACGTCATCCCGGCGAGATAATTGCACAAAACGTTCTAAGGCGCGATCAAACAAGGCCACATAAGGATTAAAAAGACTTCCTGCTTCCAAATAGGCAAGCCCGCCAATATCCTTGGTTAACTTGTTCCATAAATTTTCAAGCTGTACACTTACTTCTCCTCCTTTATTGATAGGAAATTCTTCTTTAGCCCAACTATTACTTAGTTCATCAAGATCAAAAACTTCTCTATCATCTGATAGCAGTTTATCAAGATGGTCTAAAAATACCTTCTTCGTCTTTGCAGGACAAAGCTCTTTCAATTGTTGCATCTCATCTAAAACTTTCTTTTTACGTAAGAAAATATCTTCTCCAGGCAAATATACCCGCAATGGCTTTTGGTAGGTGTTGTATTGCCTGAAAAGCTCAGCCATCACCGCGAGTAAATCTTCCCTGGGAAACCATCCTGAACGGTTTTCTAAAAAAAGATACTGCCGTACAAAATCCTCAAATAACCCTCGAAGATTTTTATCCGTATCAACCTGGTCTAGCAGCTCATCTAGACTTAGCTGCAGATACTCCTTGGAATTGCGCTGGATTTTAAAACGGGCGGATAAACCAATCTTAAACGAACAGCCCACCAATAAAATATTCACAAAACTATCAATGGTCTGTACTTGAAAATAATGGTACTGACGGATCACCGCATTCATTAAATTAAAGGCGATTTGAGAGGCTTCTTGTTCTGGAAGTTGTAAAGGCCCTAGAATATCATTCGCTTCTGTTGGACTTAATTTTTTTAAGGCAATGCGCTTTAAAAAATCCAAAATGCGCGATTTCATGGCCCAGGTGGCCTTATTGGTAAAGGTGATCGCCAGGATAGATTGAATGGGGGTATGATGTTTAGAAGCGAGATATAAACTTAATTGAACGTAGCGCTTGGCCAAGGCGTAGGTTTTACCGCTGCCGGCCGACGCTTCTAAGCAGATAACTTGAGGACTTTGAAGAAATCCACTACTTCTCATCAAGGGAAATCCAAATGGAGTCTTCTAAGACTTCACGGATCACGGAAATACAACTTTCTAAGGTACGCTGATGGGGTTTAAGCCCCCAATCAAGATCATCCCCTCCAAAAGAATCTAATTTAGTAAGCAGCTTTTGCCGCTGGGCTGCTGTAATGGCCAATAAATGACCTTTATCATTCTTATTTTGGTCACTGATCAAAACCTTGGTCATTAAAATAGTGGCTTGAATAATACCCTTATCAAATTCTTTGCGCCACAATTCCATCGCGTATTGGCTTTTGACAAATTCATCTGACTTAAAACTAGTGGCCTCGCCTGCTCGATTTAAATCATACCATTTTTCCCACAAGGATTTTTCTTCATGATTGACCTCAATTTCACTGGAGGTCGCCACCACTACCATGTCAGCCACCTTACGCATGAGCATATTGGGAGCTGTGAGGTATTTCGCCAGATAATGTTTAATAATTAAAAGATCTGAACTATCCAAGGCCAGATCATTAATGGAAGCCATGATCATTTTAAGTTTATCATGGGCAAAAATTTTCTTAGGGGCATTTTTATTCCAACGGTCATCAATCTCCCTCATGTAACTTAAGGCCGTGATATAACTGCGGGCAAATTCATACTTAAAACGATCAGGATTATTCTGGGAGAATTGATCGTCGGCAAATGCCTTTGAAGAAAAAAGCAGGCACAGGATGATTAATAGAACAAAACGCGGCATCGTTGATGAAGACCTTTGTAATTTATTTGTTTAATGCAGCTTTGACTTTTTCAAGCAAGGTCTTTGTATTAATAGGTTTTTGAATATATTCAATGCCCATTAATTGACCAATCCTGGAGTCTAACTCCTGCTCACGGGAAGTCAAAAGGATGATTGGAATATGTTTAAATCGATCATCAAACTTAAGGTCACGGCAGACATCATAACCATTTAATTCTGGCATCATCACATCCAGTAAAATCAAATCAATAGAATTGTTCTTGCGGACTTGGACGATCCCATCCAAACCATCATGGGCAACCAGCACCGTATAACCATTATGCGTAAGCAAACTATCCAGCAGCTTGGTTATAGATGTATCATCATCGATGACAAAAATTGTTTTTTTGGCACTTGCGGTGTCTGACATTTCTTTCTCCTTAGTTATTCTTTACTTTTAATCGTCCCCTAAAGCAGACATCATATCTTCAAGATTTGAAAAACGGTTTTTATAGTCTTTGCGGGCAACCCGGATCACTTCCATAGCCTCTTCCCGGCCAAAAACATGGGTAATCTCACAAATGCGCTCATCTGAACCAGGAATATCCTTATACGTTAAAAAGTAATGTTTAAGCCGGTCGATGAAGGATCGTGGACAATCCTCGATATTATTCCATTGGCTATAAAGCGCATCCCCATGCATAACCGCAATGATCTTATCATCGGCCTGGCCACGGTCAATCATGCGAAAACCGCCAATAGGTAAGGCCCGCACAATAATATCGCCATGGGTAATTACTTTTTCAGTTAACACACAAATATCCAGCGGGTCGTCATCCCCTACAATACTCTGACGTCCCGTGCGCTCACGGCAAAGCTCAGCCACCCCATCAGAACAATAGGTTTGAGGGATAAACCCATAAAGGGTCGGGCATATACTCGAATACTTCTGGGGACGATCTACCTTTAAGAAACCGCTTTTTTTATCAATCTCGTATTTGACCGTGTCTGAGGGAACGGTTTCAATATAGGTATTTACAATACCGGGCGACTCTTCCCCTATAGGAATGCCATGCCAAGGGTGGCTACGCAATAAAAGATTCAGCGCTTGCCATAAATTAATCATTTCTTCATTCATAAATCCGCTTTCTTCCTTAGTCCTTCATTTTCAAATAGTTTACAAAAAGCTTAATAGCTCACAGTATAGCACTGCCTCCTTGAATATTTCAAGCCCCAACATTAAAATTTTCTAAAAATCACTGGCGCAAGGGGTAATATAGGGTATACTTACTAGTGGAGTCATACATAACCATATAACCGTAAGGAGGGTTCAATGAGAACTCGCAAACAGAATCAAGGTTTTACGCTGGTGGAAATCATGATCGTAGTCGCAATCATCGCATTGTTGGCTGCTATCGCGATTCCAAACTTGCTTCGTGCCAAAATGACGTCTAACGACGCCTTGGCCAAAGCTACGCTGCGCGCAATGTCAACAGCAGCTGAGTCTTATGGTACGGCTAACAACGGGAATTATCCTGCTACTGAATCAGCTTTAGTGCAGGCTACTCCTCCGTACTTAAACACTGCTTATTGCGCCAACTCACCAATCGCTGGTTATACCTATGTGTGTACCGGAATGACCGCTACTGGGTATACAATTACCGCTACACCACTCAGCATTGGAAGTTCAGGTACCACCACGGAAACCATCACTACAGGTGGTGTTTTAACTCCGTAATTATAACTTACCGGTTATACAAGAGAAACCCTCTGCCGTTGGCGGAGGGTTTTTCTTTTGAGATCTTCTAGTCCCCGATAAGCTCATCCAGGCGCTTTTGGGCCATGTCAGCCCAAAAAGCATCTGGACCTTTAGCTTGATCAATCACCTTATTATAAAGAAGAATGGCTTGTTCACGGCGGCCTAGTTGCTGGTAGCAATACGCCAGATAATAAAGGCAGGTTACATATAGCGGGGTGTCTGAATATTCAGCTAAATATTCGTGGAAATATTCCTTGGCTGCATCCCAATGTTGAGCCTGATAAAGCTTGACCGCCTTATTATAGGTGTCCATGGCCGGAGCTGAAGAATCATCATCGGCATAGGCCATAGCCCCAAGGCATAAAATAAATACAAAACCAATGCTTAATTTCTTGAATACATCAAAAGGCTTAAACGTTTGCTTTCTTGGTCGTTGAAGCCTAGTCTCACTACGAATTGGTGTTTTCACTGGGAAGCGGCTCATCAACGTTCATTTGCTCATCTTCGCTATTATTGTATTCCACATCATCCTTACCATAACCTTCATCATTAACTTCCTGACTGGAATTATCAACAATAGTCATGTGATCGGCAAAGGCCTTATCGCCCGTCATTGAAGTTCCTACCCCAAATACGACTAACAATACCAGCAACTTTAACTTATTCATAGCTCCCTCACTTAAAGAAAATTCATTTAAATAATTATATATCTTAAGTGACACATCATCATCTAATGCTTCGACTATTTTCAATGGGCGCAAAACACATGAAAATTAGTACAAAACCACGCCGGGAAAGCATCAAACCCTTGCGCATCTCTGGCATCAATACGGCTGGTATTCCACAAATACTCAAAACGTTGGCTGTATTGATCAATCGTATCCTGATCATGAATGATCAGCATATTTTCTTCGTTACGTTCTTGGGCCGTTTGGGTCCAATTAAATGAACCGGTAATTAACTCTTTCCCATCGATAATGGCAAATTTATTATGCATGAGGCCAAAAATCCCAGTTAAAGGAGATAAAGCGTGATGATAAGAGTTTTGGTGGTCATGATGGCTTTACTTTTGTTGACGGTAAAACAGGGTTTTGCTATTGAACATGTTCAAAAAGATGGATTATTTAGCATGGATATTCCGCAGGCTTGGCATTGGGACGAGTTTCCAGGAGAGGTGGTGATTGCGTTTGCTGATGGAAAAACCGCGGCCATGGACATCCAAATGACACCCATTGAGCATTTATCGTCAGTAGATATTCGGCAGCGGCTCAAAGATAATGATGATTTTTTAGTTAAACAAATTCAGGCCCATGGGGGATCTTTAACAAGCCAGCAAATGATCAAAATTGATGGTGTTGATGCTTCTGATTTGAATTTTAAAACAAGCCAAGGCCAGGATATTATTGCCGTGACCTACATTTCTTTTTTTAATAAGGGCCAAGGTTTTAGAATCACCTATGCTACTAAGGACGTGAAAACCCACGAAGTTTTGGATGATGTGATGGGTAGTCTTAAGTTTTAAGCAACTTCTTGTTTGGCTTCAATGACTTCAATGAGGATATTGACGATATCTTGATCGAGTAGGTTTTGCATGGAGCGCATGATGCGTCCAGCTTCTTGCGGGCTTTTACGTGGTCGATATGGCCGTTCGGTCGTGAGCGCATCATAAATATCAGCAACGGATAGAATGCGTACCAGAGCGGATATTTCCTCACCTTTTAGCCCATCAGGATAGCCTGAGCCATCCAGCTTTTCGTGGTGATGGCGGATCAAATCGCACAGATGCTGCAGGGAGCGCACAGGCTTAACAATACTTTCCCCAATCTCAGCATGACGGCGCATGATCACCCATTCTTCATCGTTTAATTCACCTTCTTTTTTGAGAATTTCATCAGGGATGCCTATTTTCCCTAAGTCATGCAAGCGGGCCCCATCCCGTAAAGTGTTTAGATCGCTCTCATCTAATCCCAACTGTTGACCAATCATGACGGCATTATTAGCGACTCGATCGAGATGTCCTTGGGAATATTTATCCTTAGCATCCACGGCCAAGGCCAGGGCAGAGATGGTTTCGAAATAGGTTTTTTCAATATCACGGTTGAGTTTCGAATTTTCAATGGCAATGGCGGTTTGGGATCCTAGATTTAAAATCAAATCTTTGTCTTCTTCGTGGAAATCTTCACCCTCATTTTTGCTAATAGTCATCACTCCGCAGACGCGATCATGGTAAATCAGCGGTGTGCAAAGCACATTGTCACCAAAAATTTCTTTGAGAATAGGATTTTCATGATGGTGCAGGAAAATCCCGGATATTTCTTGTGGCCTTTTTTCGGTAATAGCTTTGACAAAAGGAGTGCCGTCTACCTTTAGAGAAATTTTGTTGGTGGGGTCGTACTCAACACCGTAGACACTGTTAATGATAAGCTCTGTTTTTTTATCATTCAAAAGCAACACAGCACTGGATGAGGCATTTAAAGCGCTGGTTAAAGTCTCCAGGATCAAAACAAGAAAGGAATCGATATTGCCCATATTGGAGATGCCATGACCAACCCGGGACATGATCGTGTGCAAGGTTTTCTTAGCTAGCTCCAAACTGCGCACATTTTCTTCCAGGCGCTGGGTGACAACGGAGAAAGAACGGCTTAAGACCACAATCTCATTTTCTTCCGTATTAAGTTCTTTCACCGTATCAGGGCTTAATAAATTCTCTAAGGCGTGGCTATTTTGTTTTGAAATTTGGATAACTTTAACAAGTAAGGCGCGGATACTGATAAAGCCAATAAACACCCCTAGGCCGATCAGGAGCATAATATATTTATAATCAATGCCAGGAATCGCAATGTGCCCCTGTTTAGCATTTTGGGC
>Ga0206957_1207_pt1 | contig 9366 bp, 8 predicted proteins | sample Alteio_BWOrgHeat_32_FD_152975 | JGI IMG/M metagenome (GOLD analysis project Ga0206957, IMG submission 152975) | Enriched cells from forest soil in Barre Woods Harvard Forest LTER site, Petersham, Massachusetts, United States -... | ecosystem: Environmental > Terrestrial > Soil > Temperate forest > O...
TCCCAACATTTATCAGCCGTTCGATTTTATGATGGAGGACGCTTGGGTCATAAGGCTTGGCGATGTAATCATCCATTCCGGCTTTTAAGGCTTTTTCCTTATCGCCGCTCAAGGCATAAGCCGTCATTGCGATAATCGGGATGCGCGGAATATTACCGCGTTTTTCGCGCTCGCGGATGATGCGCGTTACCTCGTAGCCGTCCATATCGGGCATTTGGATATCCATCAGCACCAGCGAATAACGCTTCCCGGCGATTTTCTCCAAAGCCTCGCCGCCATTGCGCGTTACATCGCAGCTATATCCGGCATTTTCGAGTATGGTGGTGGTGACTAAAATGTTCGGATTATAATCCTCAACCAGCAGGATATTCGCCTGTTTCGGTTTAATATTATCCTCTTGCAGCCCTTCCCCTTCCGTCTTTTCCTCCTTGCGCGTCCCGCGTAGTTTCAACGGCAATGTTACCTTGAAAGTCGAACCGCGGCCGGGTGCGCTCTCCAGCGAAATGCTGCCGCCCATTATCTCTACCAATCCTTTGCATATGGCGAGCCCAAGCCCGCTGCCGCCGTATTGCCTGGTGGTGGAAGGGTCGCCTTGAGTGAATTTTTCGAAAATAGCTTTCTGATTTTCCGGCGCAATGCCGATGCCGCTATCAATAACTTCCAACAGCACCATCGAAGTATCATGCGAAACTTCCAATTCGCGGATATTAATGGAAATACTGCCGGTGGTGGTGAATTTTATGGCATTGCCGAGCAGGTTCACCAATATCTGGCGGATTCTTAAAGGGTCGCCATAATAGCGCCGCTCCTTCATCGCCGCATCGAAATCGAAATTCAGCTTCAGCCCTTTTTCCTCGGCGCGCACCGCCATGATGCCGATTATTTTATTGGTGAGCCCGATAAGATTGAACCCGATTTCCTCGAGGTCGATTTTCTTCACCTCTATTTTCGAAAGATCAAGCAGATCGTTTATAAGATGCAGCAGCGAATCAGCGCTGTCCTTCAGCGTTTTTATATAAAGCCGCCTTTTTTCCGGCGGCGGATTGCCATGCATGAGAATATTGGAAAGCCCGATAATGGCGTTCATCGGCGTGCGGATTTCATGGCTCATATTGGCGAGAAACTCGGATTTCGCCAGGTTCGCCTCCTCCGCCGAATCCTTGGCTTTGGTAAGCTCCTCCGTTCTTTTCAAGACCTCGCCGCGCAAATGCTTCATCAGCCGGCGATTCAATATCCAGCCCATTGCCGCCAGCCCCGCAAGCATGGCAACAGCCAGCCCAATCAGAATACCATAATATCTGACGGTAAATTGCAGCCCCTCGCTAAAAAACGACTGAAGCACGGCGGTATCATTCTCCAAACCAATACATTATACAATAAACCCCTCTACTATGCAGCAATTTCCCTCCTCATTTCATAAATTCCCAGCCACCTTCAAGGAAACCCGCCAAAACAAGATTTTTTTAGTGACATATAACAGGATATTCGTCTAAATACGGCCCAAGTTTTATAAAAATTCCATTGGTTTAATGGTTTTCTTTTCTATTTTAAGGGCGGTTAGCTCAGCTGGTTAGAGCGCTACGTTGACATCGTAGAGGTCGTTGGTTCGAGCCCAATACCGCCCACCATATTCCCTTCCGCAACATACGATTAAAATCCGTAAAGTTAAGGCTGGTAGTGCATTACATCTTAATATCAGTTCCTTTATATACCGCTTTATTCCGTTGACAGCCGGGGTATATCAGGGGTAGAATCGCGGGGTATAGGATTTCCCCCTGGAGAATATACCCCGATGAAATTAACTGATACCGCCGTAAAAAACGCTAAAATAAAGGATAAGCACTACAAGCTATTTGATGGTGACGGCCTATTTCTGCTAGTTCACGCCAACGGCTCAAAATACTGGCGGATGAAATATAGGTATGCCGATAAGGAAAAATTATTAGCTTTGGGTGTATATCCCGATGTTAGCCTTGCCGATGCGAGGGAGCGCCGTTCCCAGGCAAGGAAGGCACTGGCGGCGGGAAATGACCCTAGCGAAGTAAAAAGAGAGGCTAAGCGCCTTACAATTCTTAAAGGAGAAAATACCTTTGAGGCCATTGCCTGTGAATGGCATGAGAAGCGCAAGCATATGTGGACGCCGAAATATGGCACTAAACTTCTTGCCCGGATTAAATCAAAAGTTTTTCCACTCCTTGGCCAGCGTCCAATTTCAGAAATCACAGCCCCGGAATTACTATCCGTTGCCCATACTATAGAAAGCAAGGGCACAATAGACTCTGCCCACCGGATTATGCAGATATGCAGCATGGTATTCACCTATGCAATTGTCACCGGGAGGGCGGAGCGTAACCCCGCAATGGATTTGCGCGGCGCTCTTAAGCCTGTTAAGAAAAATCATTATACCCACTTGAAAGCGGTTGAACTGCCGGAATTTCTGGAAAAGCTGGAAGCCTACGATGGCAGTACCCAAACCAAGCTGGCAGTAAAAATGCTGATGATGACTTTTGTTAGAACCGGAGAGTTAAGGGCTGCCAAGTGGACAGAGATTGATTTTGATAAAGCGGAATGGCGAATACCGGCGGAGCGTATGAAAATGCGGCAGCAACATATTGTTCCGTTGTCAAAGCAGGTAATAGCTTTATTGAAAGAATTGCAGCCGATCACTGGGCAATGGCAATATATTTTTCCAAATCAGCAAAGGCCATCCGGCCATATGAGCGAAAATACCGTTTTATATGCTTTATATCGCATGGGATACCATTCCCGCGCCACTGGCCATGGCTTCCGCTCCCTGGCTTCCACCACTCTTAATGAGCATGGGTTTAAGCCGGATGTAATCGAGCGCCAGCTTGCACATACCGAAGGGAATAAAGTAAAGGCCGCATATAATCACGCGCAATATCTCCCGGAGCGTAAGAAGATGATGCAGTGGTGGGGCAATTATTTGGACAAGGCGGCCAAGGATAAAAAAGTGGTTGTAGGACATTTCGGCCAGAAAGTATAATTAGGACTGACCGCGCCTAGCCCGACGGGGCGAAAATCAGGTATCTCTGCCTGACCGGTGCGGTTCCAAAAACAGGGAAGCATTAAGGGGGGATGCTATGCATAAAAGTATATACGAAAAAATCCACTCCAGAGATGAGATGAAAAAACGTGCGTCAATGAAAAAACGTGCGCCAACCACTAAAGAAAAAATGCAGGCACTCGAAAATGATTTTTGCCAGTGGCTTGCAGATAACCGCTCGCTATCTTATGAGCAGCGCAATCGCGAGATTATCGCATCATTTACCGAACATAATTTATCACCTGAACTGGTAATCGCTCTTGCGTCCCATATGCTTATAAGGATGGATAATGCTCATCGTGTCATAGAGGGGGAAAGAAAATTCGAGCCGCTTATTAAAATAGGGTACAAGAATATAAGAAATCTTGGTGGAGGGCGAAAGAAAGGAACAGAAAAAATAAAAAAGCAGAGTGATAAAAAAAGGGAGAAGTTGAAAAAGGCCATAAAGGATATTATTACCCATCCTGATGCTAGGCTGAAATACCGACAAAATAAGGACGTAGCAAATTATCTACATAAAAACGGTTGGCGTAGTAAATATCAATCGCTCCAATACTTCAAAAAATTAGTAGGCGAAATCATTGCTGAGCTTGAATCAGAGACTCAATAAACCTGGCCTGATTTCTCCCGTCAGAAGATAAACCTGGCCTGATAAATCCATTTTATGCTCTAATATCAAGAGCTTAGTCTTTTTCGATGTGTGCCGTTATGGTACTGGTTATTCCATAAATTAATTTTTTTGGAGTACTATATGACAACAAAAACAACACCCGCCTTGCGATTTATCCGCCGCCCAAAGGTTGAGGAAAAAACCGGATACCATAGAACGGCAATTTACGAAAAAATAGGAAAGGGTGAGTTTCCCAAACCTTATCCATTATCGAATACAGGCAGGGCTGTAGCATGGTTAGAGAGCGAAGTTGACGCCTGGATTGCTGCCCGTATTGAAGCAAGCAATAATAGAGGGAAAAATGCCCTATAATGCAAAAGCCCCGGCGCGAACCAGGGCGATAGAAAAGCAGTACAAGAATAATCACATAAATAGACGGCCAGAGCAAGGAAAATTTGATCGCTCCCTGCTACCTTCCCCGGCGGATGTTTTGCAGAAATTAGGAATAAAACCCGGCAAAATTAATGCTGCTGGATATTTTCCCATACTTTGCCCGTTCCATATGGAAAATCATCCTAGCTGCAACATTCATTCCGTAACCGGCCATTATCGTTGCCATAGTTGTGCTGCACACGGCGGAGACGTGCTGGCATTTTATCAGCAAGTCACCGGCAAGAGTTTTTCCGTTGCCGCCCGCGATTTGAAAGCCTGGGGGAATAGCCATGAGTAAAGGTATTCAAGCCGCCTCTGCGAAGGTGGTAGCGGAGATTTTTGCTACTGGCGTTATTGCCAAAGGTTATAATTTCCAGGCATTGCATGAATATACCGATGATAACGGCGATATAATTTATTGGCGTATCCGGTACAGGCATCCGGGCGGTGAAAAATGGATGCGGCCTCTGCACAAGGGCGCGGATAATTTATATTATCTTGCCGAACCGCCGAAATTTAAGGACAGGATAAAGCCGCTATATGGATTGCATTTGCTAGCAAATAATCCGAGCGCAAAAATCTGGATTGTGGAAGGCGAGTGGTGTGCTGATAACTTTAATCGTTTTTTTGAAAAGTTTGGCGTTATGGAAAATCATATAGCCATAACCAGCGGCAGCGCCACATCCGCGCCCGGTGCTGACTGGATAGTATTGCGTGGCCGGGATTGCATAATCTGGCCGGATAATTGTGAAAGTGGCGATGGTTATAAAAATAAGGTTTTAGAAATTTTGCGAGGCTTAAAATGAACATAGAAATTATAGATGTTACCGCCTTGAATCTACCGGAAGGTGGTGATGTTGTTGATTGGTTTCAAGCTAACCCGGCAGCAACTTTAGATGATTTGCTGGCACTGCCGCGCAACGCCGATGCGGAAAAATCCGAAATACCCGATGATTTATTTAATGACTTAAAAGCCAGGGCTGAGGCTCTTTCTAAGGATAGCGATAATAATATTGTCCAGGCATTGCTGAATGAAATGCAGGGGCTTGATGCGCTATCGAGACGGACTTTATTATGGATAATAAAACAGAAAACTGGGATTACTCTAGGAGATTTGAACCGGGCACGAGCGGAAAGTGGAAATGGCCAGGAACCCGATCATTTGGAATTGGCGCGGGAAGTGATTGCGGGAACCGAGGCGGAAAATCTTTTATCAACTACCACCCATGTATGGCGCTGGCGTGATTCTGGGGTATGGCGGATTATCCATGACCGCGAGGTTAAGCAGTTGGTACAGCATATTATGGAAAAGCGAAGCCATGATATTTTCCGAGGGCTGATAGATTCCGTTGCAGAGGTTTTAAAAACGGAAATCTTTGCCAAGGAGCATGAGTGGGATCGTGACAAGGATGCTATCAATTTCTTGAATGGCGAATTGCACTGGACAGAGGAAGTCTGGGAATTGAAAGAACATTGCCGGGAGCATCACCGCACCACGCAAATTCCGCATATATACGATCCTGCTGCTGAATGTTCCCGGTTCCGGCAATTCCTGGAAGAAGTATTTGCCAACGATAAGGATAGCGCGGCCAAGACAATCTTAATATTTGAACTGATTGGGTATACCCTGGTAAGCAATTCCCGGTATGAAGTTTTTATATTGCTTATCGGCCCCGGCGCGAATGGCAAGAGTGTGTTGCTGGATATAATCCGGGTGCTTGTCGGCATGGAGAATGTGGCAGCGGTGCAGCCTTCACAGTTCAGCAATCGGTTCCAGCGGGCACATTTACATTTAAAGCTGGCGAACCTAGTTACTGAAATTGCAGAGGGTAGCGAAATCGCAGATGCGGAATTAAAGGCGATTGTTTCCGGCGAACTTACTACCGCCGAGCATAAATTCCAGCCGCCTTTCGATTTCCGGCCATTCTGCACCTGTTGGTTTGGCACTAACCACTTGCCGCACACTAGGGATTTTTCTGATGCGTTATTCCGGCGGGCGGTAATAATTCCGTTCAATCGTATTTTTAAGTATGGGGTTGATGCCGATCCGAAATTAAAAGATAAGCTGGCCGATGAAATACCGGGAATAATTAATATTTCACTCCGGGCTTTTGGCGAAGTGATAAAGCGCGGTGCATTCACTGAGCCGGAAACCGAATAAGAATATACCAGAGGAATATGAGCGCAATATTGCAGGCGGTATTTATCAGTTGTTATCCGAAGGCAAACTCAAGCATGATTCCAAGGCGGTGAGCGATTTCCTGGAATCTAATTTACCTGAGTTTTTTAACGCGGCGATCGCTCAATTCAATGTTTCACCTGATGTTTTCAGCGAACCAGGCAATTATCAGGATAAAATCACCATGGCGCTTTCGCAAATCGGCAATAGCGGGAAAGCTCGAGAAACGGTGGATAAGCAAAAATCCGAAATCAGCAAATTTACTAGATGGGGCAGTGATTGGAAAAAACGCATAACATTATTGGCTGATGTAATTCGATCGAAAAAGTTGACGCTGCTTGATAAATTGGTGGCCTATGGAGCATTTTTCTATCTGGTTACTCCAATCGATCTAATACCGGATTCGATTCCTATTTTTGGCTATATCGATGATTTCGGCATACTAGGATTTGCGGTCGCTTACTATTACGGCAAATATCCCAATTTATTTTCCGATAAGGATACGGCGGAAACCTAAAAGCCTTATGCCAAGAAAACTAATCGCATATTTATTTATGATGCTGATTTCCGCCTGCGCCGTCGGGCCGGATTTCCAGCGTCCTGATGCGCCGAATGTGAATGGCTATACTACGGGACCGCTGGCAAAAAAAACCGCGTCTTCCGATGCTGAAGGCGGCGCGGCACAGCATTTCACGGAAAATAGCGATATTCCGAACCAATGGTGGACGCTGTTCCAATCCCCTGCACTCAACACGCTAATTGAGGAATCATTGAAGGCCAATCCCGATCTCGATGCGGCAAAGGCGGCGCTAAAAGTTGCCGAGGAAAATGTAAAAGCGCAGCAGGGCGCATATTTTCCGTCTATGCAGGCGGATTTTACTCCAACGCGCCAGAAAATCGGAAAGAGCGTTTCCGGTTCTTCGCCGCTGCCTAACCAACAGACATTATTTAGCCTTACAACCGCGCAAGTTTCGGTATCCTATATACCGGATGTTTTCGGCTTGAACCGGAGAACGGTTGAATCGTTGCAGGCTGAGGCCGATTCACAGCGCTTCCAATTGGAGGCTGCTTATTTAACCCTGACTTCAAATGTGGTGGCCGCTGCGGTGCAGGAAGCTTCGCTCCGGGCGCAAATCAAAGCTACGCATGAACTAATCGATATAAATACAAAAATGCTGGAAATATTGCGCAGGCAACTTGCAACCGGCTATGCGGCGAAGCTTGAGGTGGCGGCGGCCGAAGCGCAGCTTGCCCAGGTAAAAGGAACGCTGCCGCCACTGGAGAAACAACTGGCTGCGCAGCGGAATTTATTAACGGCGCTGGCCGGGCATTTTCCGAGTGAAGGACGGCCGGAGAAATTCGAGCTTGCCGATTTGCATTTACCCGAAGAATTGCCTGTCAGCCTGCCTTCAAAACTGGTGGAGCAGCGCCCCGACATTCGTGCCGCCGAAGAACAGCTGCATTCCGCCAGCGCTGAAATTGGCGTAGCAACCGCTAATATGCTGCCGCAATTTAATCTTACCGCCGCGGCCGGCGATGTCGGAACCAGCATGGCGCACCTGTTTAATTCCACCGATAGTTTCTGGAATCTCGCCGCCGGCGTGACGCAGCCGATTTTCCAAGGTGGTACTTTGCTGCATAAAAAACGCGCTGCCGAGGCGGCATATGATCAGGCTGCCGCGCAATATCGCAGCACCGTCATCAGCGCCTTCCAAAATGTTGCCGATACGCTGCAGGCATTACAATCCGACGCTGATGGTTTAAAAGCGGCGGTGGAATCCGAGAAAGCGGCCAAAACAAGTTTAGACCTAACCAGGGAGCAGATGAAAGTCGGCTATGTTAATTATTTAACGCTGCTAAATGCCGAGCAGGCATATCAACAAGCAATTATAAATCTGGCGCAGGCTGAGGCCAGCCGTTTTGCCGATACGGCGGCATTATTTCAAGCCCTCGGCGGTGGCTGGTGGAATCGTGATGAGATAGAAAATAAAAAGGCATCTTTATGAAATTGGGAAAAATAGTTGCGGTAATTTTAGTTCTAATAGCGTTGATTGCGCTCGGTATTCATTTCAGCAAAGGTTCCGCGCATAAGAAGGAATCCGCGTCCGCGCCGCCCGCCGTCAAAAATACCGTGGAACTCAAGGATACCCAGCTTAAATTCGTACAGGTGGCCCCGGCGGTTACCCATATTTTTTCCATAGAGCGCGAGGCGGTCGGCAATATTGATTTCAATGAGGATATGTCAGTGCAGGTTTTCTCAGCCTTCCAGGGAAGAATAATCACGGCCTTCGGCAAAGTGGGTGACGAAGTGAAAAAGGGCGATATTTTATTTACTATCGACAGCCCCGACCTGGTGCAAGCCGAAAGCACGCTTATTGCCGCCGCGGGCGTTTACGCCAATACCAGCCGTAATTTGAAACGCCTGCAGGAATTATATAAAACACAAGGAATCGCGCAAAAGGATTTGGATCAGGCGATTTCGGATCAGCAAAGTGCCGATGGAAACTTAAAAGCCTCCCGGGCCGCGGTCCGTGTGTTCGGTAAGAGCGAGGCGGAAATTGACAGTCTCATATCAAAACGCCGGATTGACCCGGCAATGAATGTTTTAAGCCCTATCACCGGCAGGATTACGGCGCGTAACGCCGCTCCGGGATTGCTCGTGCAGCCGGGTGGCACGCCCGCTCCTTATTCGGTTGCGGATATTTCGAGCATGTGGATGGTGGCGAATGTCGCGGAAAATGATAGCCCGCTTTTTCATGTCGGCCAGGAAGTAAAAGTCAAGGTTATGGCTTATCCTGATAGATTATTCGAGGGAAAGATAACCACCATCGGGGCAACGGTTGACCCCAATACCCACCGTATCATGGTACGTTCGGAAATCCACGATCCGAAGCATGAGCTTAGATCCGGCATGTTCGCTAATTTCATGATTCAGACCGGAGGGCCGGTGGAATCGGTTGCCGTGCCAATCGGCGGCGTAGTGCGCGAAGGCGATGGCACGATGACGGTATGGGTTACCGAGGATGACCAGCATTTCAGCAAACGAACGGTAAAAATCGGGTTGCAGCAGGATGGTTA
>Ga0206957_1208_pt1 | contig 9331 bp, 10 predicted proteins | sample Alteio_BWOrgHeat_32_FD_152975 | JGI IMG/M metagenome (GOLD analysis project Ga0206957, IMG submission 152975) | Enriched cells from forest soil in Barre Woods Harvard Forest LTER site, Petersham, Massachusetts, United States -... | ecosystem: Environmental > Terrestrial > Soil > Temperate forest > O...
TTATGGATGAATATAACGAACTTGGCGTGTCAGCGTTGGCCCAATATGTGATGCATCGAAAAATTATTCTTGAACTATTTGATCGTGCTTTGAGTTTAAATATTAAAACTGAAAAATATCCTCTTGAGAAGATGATCCATAACATCATCTTTCCTATGAAATCCACCAATGAGGATTTACTATATTCCCAACAAAATCTCTGGATTTTAGACGAGAGACTCAATTACCATTCTTTCATTGCTTCGGATAAGCAGTTGCGAAGTTTGAAATCGGAACTGGTGAGTGCTTCTGCCAACAGCCCTGATTTAGTGATTTTTGATAGGAAACTTGCCTTCACAGAGGGTGAGCACCCAATTAATAATATTATTGTGGTGGAATTTAAACGCCCACAGCGCGATGATTATACTGATGAAGACAATCCCTTGGCTCAATGTTTTAAAATGGTTCAGGAAATTCGAGGTGGGCAATTTCTTGATAATAATGGGCGACCAGTATCAGTCGCAAATTCAAATATTCCTGCACATTGTTATGTGATCTCGGATATAACCACTAAACTTATAAGCATTCTTGAAACTCATGATGCCACTAAGATGCCTGACGGCCAGGGTTATTATGGATATCATCGCACCTTTGGTATTTATTATGAGGTTTTAAGTTATAATAAAGTACTTAGAGACTCTCAAAAACGTAATAAAATGTTCTTCGATAAACTCAATATTGCTACCGCCAATTTTTAACACGACATAGCTGAAAGCTAATTGCATAAGTAAATCCAGGAGTGGCAGACCTTCCTCCCTTGTATTTAATGTTATGGTGGAATCTGCATCATGAAAAAATGCTCAAGACTATAGGCCTTCGATCAGTTTAGCCGGATCAACCCCTAATTCCTCGGCGATTGTCATAAATTCTGCCATATCTAAGCGGCGTTCCCCATTTTCGTATTTAGCAACGAAAGATTGGGGCTTTTTCAGCTTATCGGCCAATTGTTGTTGAGTAATACCGGCATCTTTGCGCGCTTTAACTAAAGCGATGTATAAGGCGCTATATCTTTTGGAATAAATGGATTTCTTCACGTTTACGCGCTTTTTCAAGTTGATGTCATGCGCAAACAGAGCTAATCCTGTTTTGGGATTATCCCAAAACAGGATATTATTGAAGCCCCATGAGACTAGATGCTTGTAAAGATTGCGGCGATGCATTCAGTGCGGATGCCGCACGGTACCCATTATGTGCAACGGTATAGCCAGGTCCTAAGGAGACTAAAACGTATGGCGCTTCTATTGCTAGTTATCGCACTAATTATATATTTAATTCCCTTTATTGTGGTTAAGCGTGATCATCCGTATTTCTGGCCTATTGTTATAATTAATGTTTTTTTTGGTTGGACACTCATCGGATGGTTAGTAGCGCTGATATGGGCACAAACAGAATGTGAGCCGTATGTTAAAGGTGAAAAAACTCCTGCAGCAGCATCAGATGTCGTAGCCAAATTAAAGGAATTGGAAAGTATGCTGAAATCCGGCACGATTACGGAACAGGAATTTTCTACATTGAAATCAAAAGTTATTGGTAACCCATGAAACCAACGCATTACGTATTATTTTTTGTATTATTTGCATTTCCTGCCCTTGCTACTCAGGACATAGAAGACGCCTTCTCTCCCGATCAAGGAGCCACCGCTCTTGTGGTGAAGACCATCGGTGAGGCAAATAAAACCATCCGCGTTGCGGCGTATTCCTTTACTTCGGAGCCTATCGCTGAGGCGCTAGTGAACGCATACCAGCATGGCGTAGATGTTAAAGTAGTACTAGATAAAAGTCAGCGTAATGCTCATGGCAGTCAATTTTCTTATCTCACGGAGAATGGGGTACCGACACGGATCAATGATCACTATCACATCATGCATGACAAATTCATGTTAATTGATGATGATATTCTCGAAACAGGTAGCTTTAATTACACAAAATCTGCCGAGGAAGATAATGCGGAGAATGTGTTGGTTATACACAGCAATAGCAAGGTAGATAAGGATTATGCGAGCCAATGGAAAAAATTGTGGGACGAGGCCGTTCAATAGCTCTTGTGGCGCTGTTAACTGGAATCAAAAAGACGTGTATTATAAAAATTAGATTTACAGGACGACATTTTTTATGCTATAAATTACGTATGCTGTAATTCATTTTGCAGTGCTGCACGGTTTTAAGTGCAGTCCCGTAGAGCTAGTACCGGTGGTCTGGGGAGCCCCATGTCAGGAATTAATAACCCTGACATTTTCACACCGGGGCTCTACGACCAATCAGTGATCCTCGGTAAACCAGAACCAAGGAGCACACTGATGAGCAATAATTCCTCTCCTCACAATCTACGAGTCGAAAATCGACCAGTTTCTGCACTGAAACCTGATCCCAAGAATGCTCGCCTGCATGGTAACCGGCAGATTAAAATGCTGGTAAGAACCATTGAGGCGGTGGGATTCAATGCCCCTATACTCATCGATCTTGGCGGCAATGTGATTGCTGGTCACGCGCGGTTGGAAGCGGCAAAACAACTGAAGATGCAGGAGGTGCCCACCATTTGCCTCGAGCATCTTACCGAAGCGCAGATTGTCGCGTTCAAGATCGCCGACAATCGGATTGCCGAACTGTCCGTCTGGGATGACGCATTGCTCGCGGAGCAGCTGCAGGCACTTGCTGATATGGAGTTGGATTTCAATGTGGAGGCAACGGGTTTCACAGTGGGTGAAATCGACCTGCGTATCGAGAGAGAAGCGGATAATGAGAATGACCCAGCGGATGAACCAGCACCGATGCGTCAGGGTCCAGCCATCACGAAACTGGGCGACCTGTGGCTTCTGGATCGTCACCGCCTTGATTGCGGCAATGCACTGGAGGAAGAATCCTACCACGCGCTGATGAAAGATAGGCATGCAGCGATGGCAATGACAGATCCACCGTTTAATATCTCCGTGGCCGATATTGGCGGCCTTGGCGCCATCAAGCATCGGGAGTTCGCCATGGCCTCAGGTGAAATGAGCAAATTGGAATTCACCACTTTCCTTACCCAGGCGTGCACAATGTGATGGCCCGCTACAGCATGGATGGCAGTCTTGCCTATGTTTTTATTGATTGGCGCCATATCAGCGAGTTACTGGAAGCGGGCCAGCAATCCTATACTGAACTGAAAAATCTGTGCATTTGGGCAAAAGACAATGCCGGCATGGGGTCACTCTACCGTAGCCAGCATGAGCTAATCTTCGTGTTCAAAAACGGCAAAGAGCCACATCGCAATAATGTCCAGCTGGGGCAGTTTGGTCGGTATCGCTCAAATTTGTGGCAATACCCTGGCGCCAATTCCTTTTCCGGACGAAAAACCGAGGAGGGCAATCTACTGAAGACCCATCCAACATGTAAACCCGTTGCCATGCTGGCCGATGCCATCCTTGATTGCACGGCGCGTGGTGATATCGTGCTGGATCCATTCCTCGGCAGCGGTACCACGCTGCTGGCGGCCGAACGCACCGGGCGCGTCTGTTACGGCATGGAAATCGACCCGCTCTATGTCGATGCGACCATTCGCCGCTGGCAGAAATACTCCGGCGGCAAAGCGATCCATGCCTCCTCCGGCAAATCCTTCGATGAAATCGCCGCGGAAATGGAGGCTGCCCATGTCGGATGATACACCCATTTCCGGCGAACCGGAAGAGTATAAGGTTGGCTATGGTAGGCCGCCGGAAACGACGCGCTTTAAACCGGGGCAATCCGGCAACGCAAAGGGCCGCCCAAAAGGCTCGAAGAATTTCGGTACAGCCCTCGATAAGGAGCTAGGTGTTCGCATTCCTATCAATGAGAACGGCCAGCGTAAGAAGGTCACTAAACGGGAGGCTATTGCCAAGCAATTGGTGAACAAGGCTGCCAGCGGTGATCCCCGTACTCTGCTGATAGCACTTAATGAAATTCGCCAACGTGAAGCGCAAAAAGCGTCGGCACCCACCACGCCCGATCAGAATCCAAAAGATCAGCGGGTGATGGAAAGCATCATTGCGCGCATTAAAGGCGCTTCGGAGCAACCGAATCCCACTATTAATACTGCGATTACAATCGAAAAGGAAAAAGATCATGACGAGTTTAACACCTGAAGAATATAACCTGATTCTGCAGCAGGATTTCATGAGCTTCATTGAGCGCGTTTTTTACGAGCTCAATCCACAGACGAAGTTCCTGATGAATGGCTATTTGCAGGTTATTGCCTCGAAATTGGCTAACTGCCTTAATGGCAAAACCAAACGCTTAATCATCAACGTTCCGCCGCGCCACCTTAAATCCATTTGCGCCTCGGTGGCGTTTCCCGCTTTTCTGCTGGGGCATAAACCTTCCGCGGGTATCGTTTGCGTGAGTTATTCGCAGCCACTCGCCGATAAAATGGCGCGCGATTGCCGGAATATTATGAACGCCGATTTTTATAAGGCAGTCTTTCCGGGAACGCGGCTATCATCAGAAAAGCAATCGACGGAAGAATTCGTGACTACTCAAAAAGGATATCGTTTATCCACATCGATTGAAGGCACGCTTACGGGTCGCGGTGGCGATTTCGTGATCATCGATGACCCACTAAAACCTGATGAGGCACTATCCGAAGTGCGTCGCGTTAAAGTCATCGAATGGTATGGTGGAACCTTGATGAGCCGGTTGGACAATCCCAACGATAGCTGCATCATCATCGTTATGCAGCGCCTCCATGAAAATGACCTGGTGGGACATGTGCTCGAGCAGGAAGGCTGGGAAGTAGTGTCTTTTCCGGTAATCGCCGAACAAGATGAAGAATACGTGGTGGATACCTCTTTCGGTCCATATCGTTACCTTCGTAGCGCTGGAGGGATATTGCATCCGGAGCGTATTTCACAAAAAACACTGGAAGAAATCCGCCATACAAGGGGAAGCTATCATTTCGCTAGCCAGTACCAACAAAATCCCGTCCCTAAGGATGGGAATATGGTAAGGACAGCATGGTTCAAGATTGTACCACCTGGGGAAATGCCCGCCAGTTTTGAGCGTACCGTTCAGAGCTGGGATACGGCCAATAAGATCGGTCAATTAAACGACTACAGCGTCTGCACTACCTGGGGTATTAAAAACAAGCATTATTATCTGATAAATGTATTCCGCCGTAAGCTGGAATTCCCTGACCTCAAGCGAGCCATAAAAGAGCAGCAGGCCTTATATGGGGCGGATGTTGTGTTGATAGAGGATAAAGCATCAGGCACATCGCTTATCCAGGATTTGATTGCCGATGGCATGAGCTGTATTCATCGCTACGAACCGCCCCAATGTGAAAAGGGGATGCGTTTCTATACGCATACGGCAACTATTGAAGCCGGTTTTGTACACTTGCCCGCAGAGGCAGCATGGTGCGAGGATTATGTGCGGGAGCTCACCAGTTTTCCCGGTGGAAAACACGATGATCAGGTTGATTCTACCAGTCAGTTTCTTGACTGGATCAAGAAACCGCAGGTGGGGGATACTGCTTTGGAGGTTATGCGAATACTAGTTGAGCGCCAGAAAAAACGAATAAACTAGGTGAGCAATGGAAAATTCGGCTAATGGAAGCTGTTCAATTTTCCGTAAACGTAACTCCAGATAGGCGACTCGCACACCTGAACCCGTCATTATGATAGGGTCAAAAGTCAATGTAACAAATCCGCTGGACTTCCCTCGAATAGCAAGCATTGCTGGTGATACGGGCTTACCTCCGAGCCTGTGGCCAAGCCTGAGCCTGATTCCAGGCTTGTGTCAGTGCAAGCGCTGGAATGGTTCCGGTGTAATACACTAAAGGAGGCATTATGCCAAAATCTCAGAAGAAACCTACAGTTTCAGTAAAGGCCACAAAGCCCAATAAGGCTCAGCCAAAGGCGGTAAAAAAGATTGCCCCCGCACCAGAAAAATCCCCACGTGATTCGAAACAGTCCAGGATACTGGCGCTATTGCAACGTCCTGCAGGTACCACGGTCGATGAAATGGCCAAGGTGGCTGGCTGGCAACGACACAGTGTACAGGGCATGATGTCAGGTGTACTGAAGAAGCGGCTAGGCCTTACCATCACTTCTGAAAAAGAAGAGCGCGGTCGGATTTATCGCATTGCGGACAATGCGAGCCTCCTGTGAAGCGCAAAATCGATGCGGAAAAGCTTGCCAGCGAACTGGCAAGCCTTCCTAACCTTGACCGCAGTGCACTTATTAACCGCTGGTGTGAGCTTTATAAGAGCGAGCCACCGGCGAAGATCAGCCAGAAACTTTTGCGCTATGCTATTGCTTATCGCATGCAGGAACAGGCATTAGGCGTTTTAAAGCCTGCCACCCGTCGTATCTTAACCCAGATCGCTGAAGGAAATACTTCGGTTTTTCCGACTTCATCATCTATCAAGCCGGGGACACGTCTACTCAGGGAATGGCATGGTATTACCCATGAGGTCACTATCACTGAACATGGGATTTCGTTTCAAGGCAAACAATATAAGTCGCTTTCAGAGGTGGCGCGTATCATTACCGGCACTCGCTGGTCTGGGCCCCTCTTCTTTGGCTTGAAAGCAAATAGAAAGGCAACATCATGACCATACGGCTGCGCTATCTATACACGCAAGTCATCTGAGGAAGGCTTGGAACAGGAATTCAACTCACTGCATGCTCAGCGCGAGGCCTGTGAGGCATTTATCAAAAGCCAGAAGCATGAAGGCTGGCAAATTGTCAAAACCACTTATGACGATGGCGGTATATCCGGTGGCACCATGGAACGAGCGTCGTTGCAGCGTCTACTGGCGGATATACACAATCATAAAATTGATACAGTTGTCGTGTATAAGGTAGACCGGCTAACGCGATCACTGGCCGATTTTGCCAAGATCATCGAAATATTCGACAAGCATCAGGTTTCATTCGTTTCCGTAACGCAGCAATTCAACACCACCACTTCCATGGGCCGGCTAACACTTAACGTGCTGTTGTCCTTTGCTCAGTTCGAACGCGAGGTCACTGGCGAGCGCATTCGGGACAAAATCGCCGCATCAAAGAAAAAGGGGATGTGGATGGGGGGTAATGTACCGTTGGGATATGATGTGAAAGATCGAAAATTGCTCATCAATTACGTCGAGGCGAAAAGTGTCCGGCTCATTTACCAACGCTATCTCGAATTGGGCTGTGTCCGTCTCTTAGCAGAAAACTTGAAGCAGCATGCTATCTGTTCTAAGGCGGGGAAGTCATTCCTACGCGGCGCACTATATAGCATCCTCGCCAATCCGCTCTATATAGGGCAGATACGCCATAAAGCTCTGCGGCATTCAGGTCAGCATGAACCAATTATCGATCAGGAATTATGGGATGCAGTGCAGCAACGGCTTCAGGATAATGGTCCAGAAAAGGAAAAACGACCTAGGAAAACTGAGCGCAGTATCCTTATTGGCAAATTGTTCGATGAAGCAGGAGAACGATTGACACCCACCCATGCCATAAAGAATGGGCGGCGATATCGTTATTATGTCTCGCAGAACCTATTAATCGGCCTTGCGAATCGTGCCAATCATGGCTGGCGGTTGCCAGCACACGAGATAGAAGCAACTATAAAACAAACTGTAAGCCATATTCTGGATGACCAGTCGGCTATTATGGATGCATTACGGAAAGCAGGAGTAGATGCACATCATATCCCTGCTGCATTGCAAACGGCCGACAAAACCAAGAGCGAGTTGGATACTGACAAGAATACCGGCATAATTACAGTCATGGTAGATAGAGTAGATCTGCGGCAGAATAACATTAAGATTACATTATCGCTCGCATCTCTTATCGATCCAATAATCCCCAAATCAATATCCCGTCCAATCATTGTCTATGACATGCCGATGCAAATGAAGCGCCGAGGAGTAGAGATGCGCCTGGTAATCAATAAATCCCCTCCGGCCAGGATCGACCTGACACTAATCAAAGCTATTGCCCGCGCACATGTATGGTTCGATGATCTGGTCTCCGGGCGAGAACGCTCAATCACCGATATAGCGGCCAGGGCTGGTCTGGGACATCGTCACATCGCCCAGTATCTGCCGCTGGCTTTCCTGGCACCCGATATCGTTGAAGCCATTATCGAAGGACGTCAGCCTGCCGATCTAACGGCTGAAAGACTTATTAAACGCTTTGAGGTGCCGATAGAGTGGGAGAAACAAAAAACACAGTATATTAGAATTATGCAATAATCTCAGCGTAAAACGTTTGAAATCCATCAATACCATGTAGTTTCTCTACAATAGGTAACATGTCTACTTTGAACCCATGCTTCACAAGTTTTAAAATTATAGAACGCAATCTACCTTCAAAATCATGGTACGGCAGATAAGATTCAAGTAATTTCACAAATATATCTTTTACAGCTTTAGGACTTGAGTCAGCTAATCTTTCAAGTTCTTCCAAAAAGAAATCAACATTATGTTTCTTCGCGACATATGGAGCAGAAGTAATTAACCACTGCTTCTGTTCATCGTTAATCGTATCAAGATAGTTTATTAATAAACTCATCATAGACAACAAAGATTGTGGTGGCTCTTTTTGGATTTTGGCCCATTCAATACATTTTTTCCAGAAGGCTAAAATGAGTTTTACATGCTTATCTTTTAGTTCTTCGTCATTCACTCTCCAGAAAAATTTTACAATCTCATATAGATCATTTGGATTTTCAGATTGGAATAGATACTGAAAGCGTTTGGAGTCTAAAGTTTCATCGCCCCAAACATAAGCTAGAGCCATTCTTTCTAAGAGATTCTCACGGGTATGCCGGTCACTAAATTTAGTCTCTAATGCGACCTGAATAATGTCAGAATCCCTGAGCAGAACATATAGGTTTTTACTAGCTGGTGCATAAGCAAGACCACCCATTGCACATATAAAATTATCCTGATACTCGGCAGGAAAAATCAATTTAATATTCTGTTTGAGCCAGTCAGCACTGAGGTATTCAAGGTTAGCGGAATACGCTCCCATCAAAGTAGAAAATTCTTGATTGTCCTTTTTACACATAGAAAGTTGCTTAGTGAAAATAGGTTCAACCGCTTTCCATGCGGTCTCATGTTCTTTACGCTCTCTATCGGATAGTCTAGCTGTGAAAAGCGCATAATCTACTAATGCTTCTATGGCCTTTCCCTTTTCAATATTAATTGCCTGGGTCATTGAGTCATTGCCGCTTTCTCGCCACTCTGATGGTAATTTTTCCAGTAACGCTACAATTAACGTCCATATTTGGGGAAGAAATTTATGGGGGACGGGTTTTTCGTCCGTCTTAACCGCAGAACGTAGAAA
>Ga0206957_1209_pt1 | contig 9323 bp, 10 predicted proteins | sample Alteio_BWOrgHeat_32_FD_152975 | JGI IMG/M metagenome (GOLD analysis project Ga0206957, IMG submission 152975) | Enriched cells from forest soil in Barre Woods Harvard Forest LTER site, Petersham, Massachusetts, United States -... | ecosystem: Environmental > Terrestrial > Soil > Temperate forest > O...
AACAGTGGTTCAGCTATCGACCGCCAGCGAAACCTCAGCTTTCATACATTAATAGAAGAGGCAAATATGCAGATTGAATTCAATTTTCTGCCACTCAAAGGTGGAACAGATGATTTCTTCAGTCCCTATATTTTTGCCGGCATCGGAATTTTTCATTTCAATCCCCAGGCTGAATATAATGGCCAGACCTACGATCTTCGCAATCTTTCTACGGAAGGACAAGGCACCGCCGCTAATCCCGGATCAAAAAGATACAATCTTACGCAAGCCTGCATTCCTTTTGGAATGGGTTTTAAATGGGCGCTTGGCAAATATTTTGGAATCGCTTTGGAGTCGGGCATGCGAAAAACATTCACAGATTACCTAGATGATGTAAGCACAGTTTATCCTGACCCTGCAGCGTTGAATAGCCCGGCAGCAGTAGCACTGGCAGACCCATCGCTTAACAAAGATCCAAAAATAAGCAACGTGGAACGACAACGTGGAAATTCAAAAAGTAAGGATTGGTATAATTTTACGGGTATCGTAATCAGCATTACTTTGCCGCGTAAAGACCTGCCTTGTTTAGGGGTTCAGAAATAGTATGAAATAGTAAATATTCCGTATTTTCGTCGACCACAAAAAGGGACTACATAGTAGCGTTCGTTATTAGCATTCATGAGTTTTAAAGAAAGAATTGATACGTCAAAATTGCCTGGTCACATTGCCATCATTATGGATGGAAATGGAAGATGGGCACAACAGCGTGGAGAACATCGTGTAGTAGGCCATCAGCATGGGGTTACATCTGTGCGGGAAGCAGTTGAAGCAGCAGCAGAAATTGGAGTGAAGTATCTCACGCTTTATGCATTCTCCACAGAAAATTGGAACCGTCCGAAAGAAGAAGTGATGGCGCTGATGAAATTATTAGTAAGTACAATTAACGCGGAAGTCAAAACACTCAATGAAAATAAAATCCGTCTGCAGGCAATAGGCAACCTTCAGGCTTTACCTTCTGAATGTTTCGCTGAATTAAACGAGGCGATTCAGGCAACAGCAGGCAATACCCGGATGACACTTATTCTGGCGCTCAGTTATAGCTCGCGCTGGGAGATAATAAATGCAGTAAAAGAAATTGCAGAAAAAGTTCAAGCCGGAAAAATTTCTGCTGCAGATGTAAATGAAGAATTGTTCGAAGAACATTTGTGTACAAGAGACTTTCCTGAACCTGAACTTATGATCAGGACCAGCGGAGAACATCGGATCAGTAATTTTTTACTCTGGCAATTATCATATTCAGAATTATATTTTACGGATAAATTATGGCCGGATTTCAGAAAAGAGGATCTGTACGAAGCCATTGTCGATTACCAGGGAAGAGAGCGTAGGTTTGGGAAGACCAGCGCGCAGCTGGATCCTGCAATTGTTAAAAATAGTTAACGAAATAACTTTTAAAGGATAAAACAGCACCTTTGAAAAGATTACCTGATCAGCATTTAATATGAAGAGATTATTTTTTTTATTGGGTTGCTTACTACTTATTGCGTCTGTTCAGGCCCAGAGTAATGTTGTATCCTTAGGTAGTGATTCATTAAACATAGATTATTCAACCCCCCATGATTATGAATTGGGAGGAGTGACCTTTTCAGGTGCCGAACATTTTGATCAGCGTGTATTGACATTGTTAACCGGCTTAAGCATTGGACAAAAAATCCAGGTTCCCGGCGATAAAATTTCAACTGCAATTGAGAATTTATGGAAGCAAGGTCTGTTCGAAGACATTAAAATCGAAGTCGCAAAAACAGTTGGAAAGAGTATATTTCTGAATATAATTGTTACAAAACGTCCACGCCTTTCCAAATTTTCTTTAAAGGGAGTTACAAAATCAGAAGCAGATGATCTGCGCGAAAAGATCAAGCTGATAAAAGGTAAAGTCGTTACCGAATTCCTGATCTCTTCTACGGTTTCAACCATTAAAAAATTCTTTGTCAATAAAGGCTACATGAATGTTTCGGTAGCAGTGAAAACCGAAAAAGATACTTCTTTAAATAACAGTGTGATTCTTTATTTTAATATCAAAGAAGGAGAAAAAATACGTGTGAAAAATATAATTTTCCACGGAGTTACTGCTGTGAAAGAACGTAAACTGCGTAAGGCCACTAAAGAAACAAAGCAGCGCCGTTGGTGGAATCCATTTAATTCAGGCAAGTACCTGGAAGATAATTACGAAAAAGACAAACCAATGATTGTCGGGAAGTACCAGGAATTGGGATACCGTGATGCACATATTGTAAGGGACACTGTTTATAAAGTGAGTGATAAGCGTGTTAACATTGAGATCTGGATCGAGGAAGGAAAAAAATATTATTTCCGAAACATCACTTGGGTTGGAAATACAAAATATTCATCTAAGGAATTAAGTACAGTTCTTGGAATAAAAAAAGGAGACGTCTTCGATCAGAGTCAGCTTGATTCGAAATTATTAATGAGCCAAAATGGAAGCGACGTATCTTCTTTGTATATGGATGATGGCTACTTGTTTTTCCACGTTGATCCGGTTGAGGTATTTGTAGAGCATGATTCTATTGACATGGAAATGCGGATCTACGAAGGTAAGCAGGCGATTATTAATAAAGTGACTGTCGTTGGCAATACTAAAACCAATGACCGTGTGGTTATGCGTGAAATTCGTACTAAACCCGGACAGTTGTTCCGCCGTTCAGATATCATCCGTACACAACGTGAGCTTTCTCAACTGGGTTATTTCAATCCGGAAAAAATGCAGGTGAATCCAACACCAAATCCTCAAAACGGAACGGTTGATATTGAATATGTGGTGGAAGAAAAACCATCCGATCAGCTGGAACTTTCCGGTGGTTATGGAGCAGGTCACGTAGTAGGAACGCTTGGCGTTTCATTTACAAATTTTGCCGCCCGCAAATTTTTTGATGGAAGTGCGTGGAGACCTCTCCCTTCGGGCGACGGACAACGTTTAAGTCTGAGGGCACAATCGTATGGTATCGGTTACCAATCGTATAATATGTCGTTCACGGAGCCTTGGTTAGGAGGTAAAAAACCCAATTCATTAACGGTTAGTGCATTCCATTCCAATATCACAAATGGTCTTGGAGCAGGAGATCCTGCACTTCAGCAACTACAGTTGTTCGGCGGCTCAGTGGGGTTGGGCACACGTTTGAAAAAGCCGGATGATTTTTTCAATGCGTACAGTGAATTGACATATCAATATTATAATCTCCATAACTATCTTTCAAACGTTGTATTGAGTAATGGTTATATCAACAACGTGTTCCTTAAATTAAATGTATCACGTAATTCCGTCGACGCTCCAATTTATCCGCGAAGAGGTTCTAATATCAGTTTTACTGCTCAGCTTACTCCTCCGTATTCTTTATGGGACGGCAAGGATTATAATAATATAAGTCCACAGGAAAAGTTTAAGTACCTGGAATATCAGAAATATAAGTTTACTGCTGCATGGTATACCTCTATAACCAACAAACATTCTGAAGATGGTACAAGCGCCAGGAATCTTGTGCTGTATACAAAGATGGGATTTGGTTATTTGTCGTATTATAATTCCAATGTTGGGATTCCGCCATTTGAACGTTTCTTCCTTGGAGGAAGCGGATTGACAGGCTTTAATATTCTTGACGGTCGCGAAATTATTGCATTACGTGGTTATGAAGATCGCAGCGTTTATAGCGGCTCAGGTGATTATAATGCAGGGTCTGCAACTATTTGCAAATACACAATGGAATTAAGATATCCGGTATCGTTGAATCCAAGTGCTACAATTTATTTATTAGGCTTTGGAGAGGCCGGAAATTCCTGGGCAAATATTCAGGAGTTTAATCCCTTTGATGTAAAACGTTCGGCAGGTCTTGGTGTGCGTGTTTTCCTTCCAATGTTTGGTTTATTAGGATTTGATTATGGATGGGGCTTTGATCCGACTTCAGTGCCGGGATCGGGTAGAAACCCTGTTACAGGGCAGTTTCAGGGTCAGTTCCATTTTACAATAGGTGCAACATTAGGAGAGCTATAAAACTGTTTACGTACTTATGGCATGTTGTTTGATTAAATTTTTTAAATTCGCTCCTGAAAAAGGGGCATAAAACATTTAAAAACATGAAAAAAATATTCATTTTAGCAGCTTTCGTAGTAGTATCAGCTACAGCTGCCATGGCCCAGAAGTTTGCTTATGTTGATACGGAATATATTCTCGCCAACATTCCTGAATACAAACAGGCTCAGGCTGAACTCGACAAAACATCCGTAAACTGGCAAAAGGAAATCGAAACAAAATATACTGAAATCGATAAATTGTATAAAGCATACCAGGCTGAGCAAATTCTTTTGACTGAAGACATGAAAAAGAAAAGAGAAGCGGAGATTGTTGGTAAAGAAAAAGAAGTGAAAGATTTGCAAAAGCAACATTTTGGTGTTGATGGTGATTTGTTCAAAAAGCGCCAGGAACTTGTTAAGCCTATCCAGGATAAAGTTTACAATGCAGTAAAAGAAATCGCAGAAAAACAAACGTACGCTGTGATCTTCGATAAATCCAGTGACTTAACAATGCTTTTCACTAATCCGAAATATGATAAAAGTGATGATGTACTGGAAGCAATGGGTTACAAACCAGGAACTAAAAAAGATGACGTTAAAAAACCAACTAACAAATAAATAAACCAACTAAAATGAACAGAACAGTAAAATCAGTTTTTGTTGCACTTGTTGCAATTATGATCGGAAGCGCAGCAAGCGCGCAAAAAATTGGTCACCTAAGATTAGACTCATTGATAAATATGATGCCTGAATCAAAAGATGCAAGACAAAAAGGTACTGAATATTATAACAAGCTGGAAGACCAGGTTAAAGTCATGACCGGCGAATTACAAAGCAAGTACGAAGATTATCAAAAGCAAGCTCCGACAATGTCTGATCTGATCAAGCAAACCAAGGAAAAGGAATTGCAGGATCTTCAAAAACGGATCCAGGATTTCCAGCAACAGGCACAATCAGATCTTCAAAAGAAGAATGACGAGCTTTCCAAGCCTATTTACGAAAAGGCGAATAAGGCAATTGCCGCTGTAGCAAAAGAAAACGGTTACAAATATATTCTGGATAGCAGCCTTGGTGTTGTTCTGTTCTCTGAACCAACTGATGATGTGATCACACTGGTTATGAAAAAATTAGGCATAACAGCTGGCAGTGGTGCAGGCAATGGTGGTGGTCCGCTTATCGCAGCGCCTAAAAAATAATAATTACATTTTAAATTCCGGGTTAAAAGGGTTTTACTCTTTGCCCGGAATTTTTTTTTCTACCTATGGCAAAAAAAGAAAATAATTTGAACGCAAATAACCCGATCGGAATTTTCGATTCAGGGATTGGGGGATTGACTGTTGCGCATGCCATCACCAAAGCGTTGCCGAATGAAAAAATTATTTATTTCGGCGATACTGCTCATTTACCTTATGGTGACAAATCACCCGATTCAATAAAATATTATTCAATCCGTATTGCTCAACTGCTCTTGCAAAAAAAATGCAAAATGATTGTGATTGCCTGCAATACCGCATCAGCTCTGGCTTACGAAACGGTGAAAGATTTTGTGGGTAACCAGGCTTTAGTCGTAAATGTAATTGACCCGGTAGTAGAGGAGGTAACGAATGCAAAAAAAGTAAAACGCATTGGTGTTATTGCAACTAAAGGTACAGTGAAATCAGATCTCTATGCGCAAAAAATAAAAGCTGTGAATGAAAAACTGGATGTGGCATCACTCGCAACACCTTTGCTGGTGGGCATGATAGAAGAAGGTTTTTTTAACAATAAGATCAGCCGCACAATTATAAATGATTATCTCAGTCGCCCGAAACTGAGTAAAATAGATTCACTGATTTTGGCCTGCACACATTTTCCGTTAATCAAACCCGAGATAGAAGAATACTACAAAGGCAAAGTAAACATTGTAGATTCAGCTGGCGTTGTTGCAAAATATGTACACGACCTGCTGAAGAAAAAGAAGTTACTTACCACTCAAAAAAATCCCCAACATCATTTCTACGTTTCGGATTATACCAAATCATTTGAAAAAAGCACCAAAGTTTTTTTCAGAAAAAAGATAAAGCTGGAAGAGGCTGCGATCTGGAAGTAGGTTTCACACTGGGATAAATCGACTAAGACTAAATTTAATTTTCGGTTAGATTTGCTGAAAAACAGGTCTGAACTTGCTATGGTAGGTATGCCCTAAATTAGTTTCGTTAAAAATGTCTCGAGGGACATCACTTGAATATGCGCTTTTTTATAATCCTTAATATTTCGCGTTACAAAAATGTTAATGCTGGATTCTATAGCGGTATAGTACTGAATTGCATCTTCAAAATCATTAAATTCGGAAGCGATTGCTAAATCAATTGTCCTTGAGTCGACTGGTAAAACTGTAACGAGTGTTTTAAATTTTGCTATTGTCTTTCGAGAATATGCTCCTGAATATTGTGAGCGAAGAACATAGTCTATGTTAGAAAATGAAAGGGCTGACGCAAAAACTTTAATTTTTCCAATGTCTGCCAAAGAGAAGAATTTTTCCGCGTTTGAAATAAAGGGTTTTCGTCCAGAAAGTAGGTCAATACAAATGTCCGTATCTGCAAATACTTTTGTCATGCTATTTTGAATATTTATTTAAAACATGACGCTTGTATTCCTTCTTTATATCGTAATTCTTTGGTAAGTCGATCACTCCAGACAGGCTTTTTACTAAAGGTGTAATTTCTTCGGTGTCTTCTTTTGATGTGGTTAAATAATTTAAATAGCTTTCAATAAGTTTAGAAAGGCTAGTCTGTTTTTGTTTAGCATAACCTTTTGCCCTTTCAATTACAGATTCATCAAGTTTAATCGTCAATTTAGTATCCATTGGGAATTTTATTAGTACGTACAAATATAAACATTTTATACGTATTTATCAACACGCGGAGTGTTTTCCTACTATTGCTTAACGCCTGCAGTTATGTGCTGTCCATTGTTTCATTTGAAAAGGGCAGTTTGTTCAATGAGTTTTACATTCAAGGCTTTTTTATGTCTTGTATTTGTCTGTAACGGCTATCCGATATTATTGAGTCGTATCGCTCACAGAAATTTTCAAATTTATCTGGGTCGCTATTATAAGATTCACACCAATTTGCAATTCCGTTATTTACTTCATTTATTAAAGTCAAAAGGTTAAAATAGTTTGCCTCCCCGTTGCTTGTCATAAAATCAATTTCACTTTCACTTAAATAAAAAGCAAGTTGCCGTACATCGTTCTGCATTACTTTCCTTGAACGAGTATTTGTCATGTGGAGCATTGAGTTTCTATATTCCCATAATTGCTCATCCGTAACTTTTACTTTTGACAAATCGCAATATTTCGTTAGCCAATTTTTAAAGTTATCTTTTACATCGCCAAAGTCTAGAAATGCGAATGTGTCAATCGCCGCCATTAGAAGTTTAGCGCAGGAAACATACTTCTGGTTTTGGAATAACAAACGGATGGCTTCAATAAAGTCCTCATTAATTAAGTCACCTAACCGAAAACCATTCTCGGTCATAAATTTTTTCAAATAATGCTCAGGAATACTTTCCGTTATTCCTTCGGTAAATTTGGTTTTAGGAACTGTTTCAAACTTCTCCGATTTTGTTATTTTGATTTCACCATCAACAAACATTGTTGCAACAGAAAGCGGGTTTTTTGGTGCATCAAATACTTGAAATATTGGCTCATAAAGAATTCCTTCAGTTCCATTATGCTGCAAATTGTTAAATCGTTCTTTTGTAAGTCCTATAACTTCCTCTCCATTTGGTAACTTAACTTTGAAGTTTTCCGAAATTTTGATGTAGCCCATTTCCTTAACATCGGTCTCAACTTTTGAAAGTAAGAAATTGATTTTTTCTTCATCTGTTCCTGAATGCTCATGAACTCTAAAACCAATTGTTGAAATGATGTCGTCGTTGCAAATGGGGAAAATATTGAATATCAATTCTGTATTCATGTTAATTCATTTTTTGCTATCAGTTCCACGTTCGGACTACTTGAATTTCTGCCCGCTTGTCGCAAATACGGAGTTAGCTGCAGATTATTTCCTCAGATCTTTCGTTTTGAACTTTTCATTCCCCCAGTTTAATTCAAAACTGCCGTCTGGGATTTTTAAGGCATATTCTATCAGAGAATTTGCAACTATATAAAAAGATTGATTGTCGTGAAAGAAGCTGAAAACACCGTTGTCTTGATCTAGGTCGATTAGGAAATAATCTCCGCAACCATTCTCTCCAATTATAAAATATTGTTTATTGAGCTGTTTACCCCAAAGGTCTTTATATGCGTTAATATTTTCTTCAATTAATTTTTCGGGATAGCTTATAAGCTCGTAGTCTGCGGTTGATTCATTTGCAAAATCTAAAGGATAGTTGAACATAAATTTCTTGTAATATTCTGGTAAAAGAATGTCAAGAGATTTTTCTATATTTTCTATGTCTAAGGTCGTCATTAATAATTTGCAGATAACGCTTTGCACACCGGCAATGGTGGGCAGAGGTAAAGTCACTTAAACCACCCCGAATACATAATGTAATTATTCGCAATGCGGTTAATCTCACCGCTGATGAGTTCCTGGTTGATGTCTTTCACTTTTTTGGCGGGCACGCCGGCATAAATAGATCCTGGTTCAACAATTGTATTTTCAAGTACAACAGAACCTGCAGCGATAATGGTGTTGGAGCCGATCACGCATTTGTCCATGACGATAGCGCCCATGCCGATTAGAACGTTATCATGAATAGTGCAGCCATGTACAATTGCATTATGACCGATGGAAACATTATTACCAATTGTGGTTTCTGCTTTTTGATACGTACAATGTATACAAGCGCCATCCTGGATATTTACTTTATTCCCGATGCGGATTGCATTTACATCGCCGCGAACAACGGTGTTAAACCATACGCTGCAATTATCGCCCATTACAACATCGCCGACAACAGTACAGTTTTCAGCGAGGTAACAATCGTTGCCAAATTTTGGGGATTTTCCCTGAACAGATTTTATTAGTGCCATAATTTCATCAACGAATCACGAATAAAACGCGAATTTACGAATCGATGCCGTGAATAAATTGAATATACGAATCTAAGCATTTTTATAATTCGTAAATTCGCCTGCCTGCCGTCGCAAAGCTTGCGGAATGGAAGGCAGATGTAAATTCGTTATTCGTAGATATTATGAAATTCGCAACCAAAGCAATCCACGCAGGACAAGAGCCTGACCCAACAACAGGAGCAATAATGACTCCTATATT
>Ga0206957_1194_pt2 | contig 9322 bp, 6 predicted proteins | sample Alteio_BWOrgHeat_32_FD_152975 | JGI IMG/M metagenome (GOLD analysis project Ga0206957, IMG submission 152975) | Enriched cells from forest soil in Barre Woods Harvard Forest LTER site, Petersham, Massachusetts, United States -... | ecosystem: Environmental > Terrestrial > Soil > Temperate forest > O...
CAGGTCGGTACGGTATTGCAGGAAAACCTGCTTTTCAACCGGTCGATCCGCGATAATATTGCCCTGGCCGATCCGGGAATGCCGATGGAACGTGTCGTTGAAGCGGCAAAGCTGGCGGGTGCGCACGATTTCATTCTGGAGTTAGCGGAAGGATACGACACGAATGTCGGCGAGCGTGGCGCCAACCTATCGGGCGGGCAACGGCAGCGCATCGCCATCGCGCGCGCACTGGTGATGAACCCGCGTATTCTCATTTTCGACGAAGCGACCAGCGCGCTCGATTACGAAAGCGAACGCATCATTCAGCGGAACATGCGTGAGATCGTCAAGGGACGTACGGTCATTATCATCGCACACCGGCTTTCTGCAGTACGCGATTGCCATCGCATTCTTACCATTGAAAAAGGGCGCATTGTCGAAGACGACAACCATAACCAATTGCTGCAGGCGGGCGGCAGGTATGCAAATCTCTGGCGGTTGCAGATGGAGCAGAGCGATGCATAATCTGAAATCCCGCATGGCATCGGGGGCACAAAAAGCTGCCGAAACCACCAAAACGTTTGGTTTGCATCTCGCCGCCAAAGCCGAAACCGCTCTCGACCGGGCAACAGATAGATCAAATGAAAGCGAATTCCTTCCCGCCGCGCTGGAGATTATCGAAACGCCGCCGTCGCCCGCAGGCCGCGCCATCGCCGGCAGCATCATCCTGTTTTTCGTCATCGCTCTTTTATGGACGATTTTTGGTTCGGTCGATATCATCGCCACGGCGACGGGCCGGATCGTCCCAACCGGACGCACGAAAGTAATCCAGCCGCTGGAGAGCGGCGTCGTACGCGCCATTCATGTGCAGGATGGCCAAATAGTCAAAGCCGGTGATGTGCTGATCGAAATCGATACGACCATCAGCGCCGCCGAACGTACCCGGCTTGATGAGGAATATCTGCAGGCGATACTGGACGTCGCAAGGCTTAAATCAGCGCTTAAGCTGGATGCGACAGATCCGATTACCGAATTCACTGCGCCTGAAGGAGCGACGGAAGCGCAGATAACCCTGACCAAAACCATCCTGACCAATCAGGTCAACGAAATCCGCGCCAAGCTGAGCGGGCTTGATCATCAGATCGCGCAGAATGAGGGTAACCGGGATTCCATCACCGCGACGATCAAAAAACTCAACGACAGCATTCCCTACTTGCAGAAACGCGCCGAAGCGCGCGACGATTTAGTGAAGCAGGGCTACGGTTCGAAGCTCGAATATTTGACGACGCAGCAGGATCTCGTCGAACATCAGCAAGAGCTTCATGTCCAGCAGGGAAAACTGGCCGAGGCCGAGGGATCTGTTGCGGCCCTGAAGCAACAAAGGCTGCAAGCTGAGGATGAATATAGGCATACTAACCTGAAAGATTTGTCCGAAGCCGAACAAAAAGCGGATAGTTTGCATGAGCAGGTGGTCCAGGCGACGCAGAAATACCGCTTTCAAACCCTGACGGCTCCGGTTGACGGCACCGTGCAGCAGCTTGCCGTACATACGGAAGGCGGCGTGGTAACGCCGGCGCAGGTGCTTATGTCGATCGTGCCTGCCGACAGCCATCTGGAAATCGAAGCGATGATCCCGAACCGCGACATCGGCTTCGTCCATGCCGGACAGGAAGCCGAGATTAAGATCGACACGTTCAACTTCACCAAATACGGCCTCATCCATGGCCATGTGCAATCGGTATCACGCGACGCCATCATACGTGAGAAGGCGGCGACGACGTCGGATGATAAGCGGCGCCCTGATAATGAAACCGACACCAGCGAACCGGCAGGTCAGGAATTTGTTTATTCGGCTCGTATCGTACTCGATAAAACGCAAATGAACATCGATGGAGAGCTAGTGAACTTCGCGCCCGGCATGGCCGTTACTGCCGAGATAAAAACCGGCTCCCGCCATGTGATTGAATATTTGCTCTCTCCCCTCCAGCGCCATAAACAACAGGCGTTCAGGGAGAGATAAATCTTCTTATCCCTCGCCATCTCACCACACCTCAACAAACCTAGGGCTTATGTGGAGTACCTTAAAAATCGATTATCGAAATATATTATGCGAATCAATATATTACTTGGTGGAAGTGAATTCTAGTCCCGCCAGTTTCCGATAAAAATTGTAATTATAATATTCCGGAAATTACCGATTTTATTTCGCCTTCGACGCGAAAATCCTTAGCGGCGATAAATGGCGCAAAATCAGGGTTGAAGGAACGAAGAATTTTTGCTTTTCCATCCACCTGATATTTTTTTATCAGCGCTTCGCCGTCATTCACACACACATATACTTTTCCATTTTCTGCATGTGAAGTTTTGCGCGCGATGATCAAATCTCCATCGTGGATTTTAGGCTCCATGGATTTTCCTTTGGCCTTAATCATAAACGCCTCCGTTGCGGGGAACGTCAATAAGCGGGACGCAATGGGGATTTTATCAATGGGGTCACCATCCAGTAGCGAGCCTTTGGGACCGCAGGCAGCTAACCCATAGAGATTTAAGTATGCAATCTTGCTCTCCGGGCCATTTTTCGTGAGCTGGTAGTCTTTAGGATTATAGGGATTCCGTTTCAAATAACCCTTTTTCTCCAATTGTTGCATGTGATGAGCGACGACGCTGGTGGAGGTTACATCGAGCGCGTCCTGCAGCTCGCGCACCGTGAGCGGATCGTCGATATTTTCACCCAGCAGCTTGAGCAGGCTTTTTTGAACAGGATGTAATGTGTCAGTGATTGCGGTTGGCTGCCTAAAGGATGTTGCACCAGGATATTATCATCGGCGACTTTACCGGCAATAAAGAAGCTGCCGTCGCGACGTTCGACAATCGCTGGCAGCGGCGTTTTTGCCAGCCGTTCCCAATCGCTGGTAATGACCCGCGCCTTAAGCCCAAGCTCTTTCGCGCAACGCAGCATTTCGGTTGCACCTAAGACGCGTCCGTAACGATGCGTCAGCTGCTCCGAGTCGACGGCAATGCCGTGGAAACGCAATAGCAAAATGAAACAGGCCAGGCCTGAATCAAGAGGAGGAGCGGTATCTTTGCTATCGTCTGACATATCTTTATCAATTTACTGTGTGAGCGATTTGACCTGACCGGAATACGTGTAATCCTCATTCTCCCATCCGGCCCAGGTACTGCGTGCGTCATCATAATGGTGCTGGGGATCGTAGGGGACTATCGGCAGGTCCAAATGGTCCACCGTCAGATCGCCCACGGCCGCCTTGATCTGCATAATAGCAAGGATTTTATCGTGTTCCGCTCTTGCCATACCTATTTCTGCATCCAATAGTTCCTGCTGGGCATTGAGTACATCGAGCGTGGTGCGCGTGCCGATTTTTGATTCCACCTTGACGCCCTTGAGTGCTTCGGCCGCCGCATCAATCTCCGTTTTGTCCGCTTTCATAGCGGAACCGGCGATTTGTAGGGTTTGCCATGAGTTATTGGCGGTTTCATGCGCGCGGTGGCGCGTTTCTTCGAGCTCCATCGAGCGCTGGACGGAGGTTTCCTGCGCGGCGCGTATGCGGGAATAGTCGGCGCCGGAACGGTAGAGCGGTATCGTCATTTGCACCATGATCTGGTCGCTGACGACGCGACCGGGCAACACGCTACTCTGATCCGTGTTGTGCGAGGTGCTGCCGACGACATTGACTTCCGGCAGTAAACTTCCCTTGTTCAGATCGATATCGGCATCGGCGCTTTCAACGGCATACTGCCCGGCAATGACGGCGGGGTTTTTGGTTTCGGCAAGATTGACCGCTTCTTCCACGTTTTGCGGATGATCGAGAACCGGATCGGGTTTTTCCAGTGCTTCCGGCATTTCGCCGACCAGGCGCGCATAGGCGGTGCGATCCGCCGTCAGCGCATTTTCCGTCTGCATGCGGTCGACCTGCGCGCGCGCCAGACGGGATTCGGCCTGGCGGACGTCGGTTTGCGTCAGATCACCTACACGGGCGCGCACAATGGTTTCTTTCAACTTGTCCTGCAGGACGGCCTCGTTTTCATTTTCGCTGGCGATGATCGATTCATCGCGGATAATATCGAGAAAAGACGTAGCCACGTCCAGCAGCAATTGCTGCTCCGCGTTTTCCAGGTTGGCGCGGCCGGCCATGACCTGCTTTTCTGCCGATTTGGTTTCAGACAGCGTGCGGAAGCCACGGAATATGGGCTGCGTCGCCTGGAGGCCATAGCCGCGTGTCTTGCTTTCGTAATTTCCGGCGCTGATCCGCTGGTTTTGCGGTGAATATTGAAAGACTTTGCCGTCATTGGCGTTGGCATCGACGCTGGGACGCCAGTTGCTGAGCGCCTGCGATACTTTCTCGTCGAGTGCCCGCAGCCGCGCGCGCTCCGCCTCCAGCGAGGGATTATTCTGATAGGCCAGCGCCCAGGCCTCTTCCAACGTCCGCTGCTCCGCCCATGCCGGCGGGCAGGCTGCAAGCACACACGCTATTGCCAAAAACCCTGAACGTATTTTCATGGGCGCTCTCGTATTGTTAACTTTAAGGAAACGATTCGTAAACTATTTATTAATTAAAGTAAACGAAATAATGTGCATTATTAGCGTTGGAATGAATCCGAAGGGGGAAAGCTCAATTAACCAAAAAAGCGCTGAAAAATTAAGATTTTTGGCTACATGATGGGGATTTGCAGATGCCGGGTAGCGCATTTCCAGCGCCATGAGGGAAAGCGCTTGACATATTAAAAAACAATATTAACGATATTGAAAATAATTTACGAATTCTCAATTCCCACTATACTGCCCGCGCCACGCAGGCGCTTACTTTGTTTGTTGATTGACCACAATCCAAGCCAAAGGACTGGTGTATGAAAGTTGCTGACATACCAGAGCGCTGCGATAGGGCGAACTCACCGGATGTGTTTACTCTCACCGAAAGCCTCTCCCAAGACGGACTACTTCATTTTATAAAATTCAACTCACTCACCGAGATGGAATGAAGGAGATGAGGAATGGGTAGGGGCGCTATATGATGAAAGAGAGCAAATATAGGATGCTGGCGATAGTGACGGACATTTTGTCTCTCATATTTATATGCTATGGCCTTATTGCTATGCCTGTATGGGCGGAGCTTCATTCCGAAAGTCGTGGGCCCGATGGAGAATTTGTTCTCCCGCTAAAATTAATGTTCGTAGATACTCCTTTGATGGTGATAGGTGTTGTGTGGTTAGTTTTTCGACATTCGGCAAGAATACATAGAAAATATCCATTTACCGCTACTAGAAGTTTCAGGTCTATTTTCACACTATTGGTACCAGTTCTTGTGTTATCTTTAATGGCTCTCGCAGATAAATTTGGGAGATAGAACATATGCCGTTATCAAATATTATATTAGCTGGCACCAATATGGCCAACCAGCTTATAAATAGCCCGACGGGCGATTCTCTCGATGACGTTAATCTTAAGTTGCAGCTGGGGGTTACGCTGGCAGGAGATGGAATAACTCCAGCAACCGCAGTTCCCGCCGCTATTCTCTCATACGCCGCAATGAAAGTTGAGGGGCAGGTTTTAACACGAGATATTGAGATTGACGCCGGTCCGAAGGCCATTCTAAGCGACCTAATTACATACGCTGGAGACTCTGCGGTTTTTGTAGGTTCTGTTTTATCTTTAACGCCAGTTACCCCCACATTAGAACCTGCAATGCAAGCTGCTGCAAATGAAGTTGCAACATGGGGTGATCTATTTACCCTAACCGGCCTTGGCGTTACCAATTATTCTACTTTGAAACAAGATCTTCCTATTGTTTCTAAAGAACTAACTACTGAGTCAGATGAATGGGATGCTTACTATGAGGGGCAAGCCAGTGCCCCTATATTTTCCACGCCTGCAGGCCAGGCGCTCGGTGCAATCTCTTATGAATTGGCAAACGGCGGATGGGGCTCGGTTAATACTGCGATACAGAATGCTGGCACTACGGCTTTCATGGATGCGGCAAATCTAGCTTCTACTACTCTTAATACTATTCAAGGTAAACTGGCTAGCTTTTATGACAGCTATGAGACGATGCCTTCAAGTGTTACCGACACAACAAACGGTAATACATCTTCAATAACGGTGGGCAACGGCTCGACTCCAGTTAGCACAGGCACTTTTACCTATGACCTTAATGGCAATCCTAACGGTGTCACTACAACAAATAGCAATGGCGTTCCTACCCAAAGTAATTCTATCGAGATTAATAATGATGGTTCAATCACCGATACCACTCAAAATTATAATCCGAACGGCACAACGCAATATACTCAAACCACCAACTTTTCGGTCACCGGTCAAACCACCGCCACCATCTCCGGCACAGGGGATAGTACCGATTTAACCAACGCCAATATCACTCTCGCTAATGGCGCTCAAGCAACCATAGACGGTGATAATAACGTATTGAGCGTCGGCGACAACGCGTCCGCTACCATATCGGGAACGAACATTGATTATGTGGTAGGACGGGACACTCTCAGTTTCGCTAATTCCCTACAATCCTTATCGACCGATGCCAATGGCAATGTAACGTTTTCCATTGCGCCGTCTTCCTCAAACTATTCGGAAAACATCGCATGGAATCCGACCACGGGTAAAGCCGTTCTGGATATTACTTCCGACGGCAACGCGATGTTTGCCTCTGCGCTGGGCAACATCGATCCAGGTGATGACCTGAAAGTCAGCGGCGACACGGTAAGCCTCTATAACTCCGCCAACCAGGAATTGAATACGACGCGGGTTAACTCGGACGGCAGCCAGATCGATACCAGTTTTAATACTACAGGCACAGGAACCTGGAGCAGCGTGGGTTTCTTCTACAACAACGCCGGAGCACAAACGGAAATCCAATACGATAACACCAACAATAATGACGTATATGACTTCTATAATCCTTTCCAGAACGATGCGTTGGCAGCACAGCAGTTTATTAATGCCAGCGGCACAAGTGAAGTTTTAGCAGATGGGTTTACTTTCAACTATGCCAGCGGCGATGCAACCACCGTATCATCGGTAGATAGTGCCGGCGATGTGCTGGTCGATTTACAGAATTCCATAAATGGCCCGAGCCAACAGATCGATTTCGGTACCGGCGGGGTTTCCTTTTTATTAGGCGGTGTAGACATTGCCGATGCATCACCGGGCGGAAACGTTACCGAAGACGCATCGGGCAACTTTACGCTCATTTCAAACCCGACGGCAGACCAGACGGATCAAATCAATATCAGTGCGAACAATAACAGCACCCAGATTACCAAGACCGACACCTTCTCCAACAGCGACGCCACCGTCACGGACACCAAGGAAATCGATCCGACCAACGGTAATACCACCGACACAGGACCTGATCTAACTTATCTGGGGCAGACGTTCTCCGCCCAAAATATCGGCAGCGCTTTCGGCTCGGAGATCGGCCAGTTGCTTGGCGGCAGCAATGTTTTTGCCCGCATTACCGGGTCGACGCTGGGTTCGGTGATTCTCGGCGATGTTTTTGCGGAAGCCAAAGATATCACAAAATCGCTTATAGGCGTCGGTGCAAATGAATCTACAAGCGCTCTTCAATTGGGTACCAACGATGCCTTCGCGAACCTCACAGGCAATTACCAGACCACGCTCCAAGGCTCGGGTGCCGGCGCGCTCGGATCATTATTGGTCACCGAAGCGGCACAAGCGCTGAATCTCGGCGGGTTTGGCGGCCAGGTATTCACTACGACAGGCATGACCATCACCAATCAGTTGGCCTCCAACATTTCGCAAAATCTCGGCCTGCTGAACAATTTTAATGCTGGGAACCTGCTGAATGGCTTCGGCATCAATCTCGGCACCACGCTGGGTATGCAACTGGGCAACAATTTAGTCGATCCTACCAGCGTCGGAGCCCAGGTTTTCAGCGCCGTCGGAGGACAACTAAGCGGAACCGGGGCAGGTACTGTCACTGCCTTAGCTGATGGGGCAGATCTAACTGCCGTAGGGGCGGACATAAGTACGGCATTTGCAACCGGGACCATAGATTCTATTGCAACCATTGCTTCTGATGCTCTCTTTGACATTATCCTTCCCGGCATTGGCGCTCTGGTTGGTAGTGTTCTCGGCGAAGTTGCCGGCAATGCGATATATAATTTCCTCAATGATATCACCTTCGGTTTGCTGGAGCATATTTTCGGCGGTGGTGGTAGCTGGCATTTTGTGAATGACACTTATAACCCAGCGACGAACACCATCATATTCAGCAACGATGGCTCCAAGAATACGAATGCATCGCTGCGGCAGGGCACCTACGATTTAAACAATGCTTTCCTGCAAACCGTCAACAACACGATTGCCGATGTTGGCGGCCTGGTCGATCAGGCGGCAACGAACGCAAACGGCTATCCGACGTTCTTCTTCGACACCTATTTCTCAAGTACCTATAGCGTGCGGTTGAGTGACGGTACCCAGATTGCTTCCGGTGGCGACGGCGCCTACCTGGAACGCGTTGCTGTTGAAAACGAACTGTACAACATGGTTTTCGATAGCGGCGATCTGGTCAAGCTGCGTGCGTTTAATGCATGGAAATCAACCGTCACGCTGGGTACGGGTGCTTCGCTCGCAACGCTGACTTCCTACATGCAGATCGCCAGCGATTACGACAATTATCTGCAAAGTACCGCCCAGATCAATACGCTCATGGCCGCCGAGGCAAATAGCGCTTTCGCCGTGGGCTGGCTAGCGACGTTGTTGCAGGCGCAGGCGTTGGGACTGAATAACATTAGTCGTGTTGCCACTGTCTATAATTTCTCGGACGGCACTTCGCAGATGCAATATTCCACCAATCTCCCGCCTGGCGTTACTCAAGAAGATGATAATTACAGCGGCACCATGGGGACCGGCACACTTACTGGTATTGAGTGGACCATGCAAAATGGCGCTACCATAAACGTCACAGGCGGCCTTCCGGAAACCATCAACGGCAATAACCTCACCATCAATGCCGATACAAGCGAGAATTTTACTATTAATGGTATCGACAATATCGTCAATGGCTCGAACGACAATGTTTCACTGGCGATAAACAGCACCGGCGACATGTTTATGGGCAGCGGCAACACGATTACCCTGGCCAATAATGTTGGTGTTAATCTTGGCCCCGATGTTTCGGAAACGATCATGGGCGGCAATAACAACATCTATATTTATTTCCAATACGACGGCAATGTGACCATGATCGGCAGCGGCACCACCGTAAACTTAGGTGCCGGCAGCAATAAGGATACGCTTACGGCATCGGGCGATGTGATCAATTTTACTCAGGCTAACGAAAATTTTACC